>Ga0206107_1000021_pt1 | contig 228935 bp, 196 predicted proteins | sample 2B0metagenome_FD_148652 | JGI IMG/M metagenome (GOLD analysis project Ga0206107, IMG submission 148652) | Enriched microbial communities from leaf-cutter ant dump, University of Wisconsin, Madison, United States - 2B0 | ecosystem: Environmental > Terrestrial > Nest > Insects nest > Nest dump... | reverse complement strand
GTGAGCGGTGTGCGGGTCCAGCCGAACCCGGTGACGGGTGGTGTGGTGGAGGTGGGGTATCGTGCGGGTGTGGGCGGTCCGGTTCGCGTGGAGCTGGTGAGCGCGACAGGTGTGGTGGTTGGGCGAGTGGAGCGTGGAGTGGTGGTTGGCGAGGATGTCGTGGAGCGCTTGAGCGTGGAGGGATTGAGCAGTGGTGTGTATCTGGTGCGTGTGGTGAGCGAGAGTGGAGTGAGAGTTCGGAGTGTGGTGGTGGCGCGGTAGTCCCCGGCAATGATGTCAGTAGTGGTCGGGCCACCCATCCGGGTGGCCCGATCTGCGTTTTCAGGAGTGTTCGCCCCGTGTTCCTTGAAGTCTGTGCTTCAGTCCCCACCAAGCCACAGGAACCTGTACCCACGTGGAGGGAATCGAAACGACGCCTCCTGATGGTAGAGCCAACTCTTCTACTATCTCCACAGAGAACGGAGAACAACAGCGGTGGAGAGTTGATCCTCTCAACCTCCCTATAGAGAGCTATGCCACTCCCCACCTGCACCACCCCTCTTCTCTACAAGGCGCACGTGTTCGATCACCGTGCCCTTATCGACCCCCTTCACCATATCGTAGAGTGTGAGTGCCGCAACGGTTGCAGCGGTCAGCGCCTCCATCTCAACGCCGGTTGGTCCGTTGACGTGTGCTTCCGTCTCCACCCGCGCGCCGTACCTTGCAGCATCAAGTTCGATGACGACCGATACCGACGTAAGGCCAAGTGGATGACAGAGCGGGATAAGTTCATGGGTTCGCTTTGCGGCCATGATTCCTGCCACCCGCGCAACAGCGAGCGCGTCTCCCTTGGCAAGCGTCCCTGTTTCGAGCGCACGAAACGCCCGCTCGCTCATCCGCACCCACGCCTCGGCGCGCGCGTATCGCCGGGTTGACCCCTTTCCACCGACATCAATCATTCGCGCCTCTCCCCGCTCGTCCAGATGGGTCAGGCGCTCCCGATACGTCTCTTCCGATGACTCCATCGTTTTCCCTCTCGAATGTGTTGATCGTTGCGCTCGGCTCCGCCGTTGGTGGCGTGCTCCGCTTTGGCGCGGCGCACGCTGGAGCGCTACTTCCTCTTCAACTCCCCTGGAGCACACTGGGGGTGAACATCGTTGGCAGCTTCATTATCGGTCTCGTCGTCGGCTGCGTCGAAAACCCGTCGATGCGGCTGCTGCTCGCAACCGGATTCTGCGGCGGGTTCACCACCTTCTCCGCCTTCGCGCTGGAGACGCTGGTGCTCGTCGACTCGCACGGCTGGCCGCTCGCGCTCGCGAATATCGCTCTGAATGTAGTGCTTGCCATCGCGGCCTGTGCCCTGGCGATGTGGTTCGTTGGCAGATAACACCATCCCTGTCGATACCGGATTCCGATCATGCTCGGATATCGATGCAGAGAGATTTTCTCCCTACCATCCTGTCCAGTATGTTCGCCACCCATTGCCTTCGCAGTCCACTACGGAACGCTCCCTTCGACTCACAGCCCCCATGCTCCTGCGTGCCGATGCCCTTCGCTACAGTCATCCCTCCGGGTTTGTCCTGGAGGTGGAGCATGTCGCGCTCGCGCCGGGCACAGTGCTTGGAATCATCGGAGCGAACGGAGCGGGAAAAACAACGCTGCTTCGGATTCTGGCCGGCCTGCGCGAACCGGAGCGGGGCCAGGTAGCGGTTGATGGGATACAATTGTACAGTCTCCCCGCGCGGCGTCGTGCACGGTACGTCGCGTGGGCGCCCCAGCAACACGTGCCCACCTTCGACTTCACGGTTGAGGAAACAATCCTCCACGGCAGACTGCCATGGAGCAGGTCGGGCTGGGCGGAAGGGAAGGAAGATGCGCAGGCGGTGGAGCGCGCCATCGAGCGGATGGAGTTGGAGGAGCTTCGCGGCAGGGTGGTGACAACGCTCAGTGGAGGGGAGCTTCAACGCACTGTGATTGCTCGCGCGCTGGCGCAGGGAACTCCGATTGTGGTGCTCGACGAGCCTCACGCCCACCTCGATGTTGCCCATCAGGTGCGAGCACTCGAAGCGCTCCGCGCCGAAGCTGGAGAACGCGGACTCGGTGTGATTCTCTCGCTCCACGATCTCAACCTTGCAGCGATGATGTGCGACCACCTCCTCGCGCTCCGCAACGGACACCTCGTTGCCGAGGGGAGTCCAGAACAGGTGTTGACAGAAAGGACGCTCGATGAGGTCTACAACGTTGCGATGCGGGTGGAGCCGGGCATCTACGGCTCGGCACCAGCGGTGCGCTACAGAGCCTACGGAGAGGGAGCATCGTGAGCGTTGCGACCCACGTCCAGGCTGAACCTGCTCCACGGCCAGCGCCGTGGCAGCCCATCGTTGGTGCGGCGCTCGTCGTGCTCGCCGAGATATGGGCGATCTCCTCCTCCCGTATCGCGCACCAGCGGGCGTTCTCGCTCCCCGTTATCGATCTCTCCCGCACCGCCGACCGCATCGGCCTTCTCTTTGCGCTTCCCTTTCTTGTCGGGCTGGCCGTGATGCTGGCACGGCGACACAAGCTCCCGGCATCGCGGGCGTGGTGGACGCTCGGGGCCGCGCTCTTCTGCCTGCTGCTGCTGCCGATTGCTCCGCTGCTCGATCCAGGCTCCCGCGCTGCGCCCTCGGTACCGTTCGGTTACGCGCTCTTCCTGCTCGCCCACCTCGTGTGGCTTGGCCTGCTCCGTCAGTTCCTCCATCGCCGTCCCCTGCGGGGCATCTCGACGGCGATGCGCATCCTCCGCAACTCGATTGTCACCACCATCCTGATCTTCCTCGTCACGATCATCTCGGTGCTGGTCAGTCCGTTCGGTGAGGGGATCACTCAGACGCCGCGCGGCACCGCCGATGCGGGGGTGGTGCTCGGCGCTGCGGTGTGGAGTGGCGATAAACCCAGCCCGGTGCTGCGCGAACGGGTTCGGCGTGCGTGGGAGCTGCTCTCCGAGAACCGTGTCCGGTTTGTGGTGCTCACCGGCGGCCACGCCCCGAACGAGAAGTCGGAGGCGGAGGTGGCGCGGCGTCTGCTGATGGAGATGGGCGCCGACCCGACGCGGCTGGTCAAGGAGGAGCGAAGCGGTTCCACGCTCGACCAGATTCTCTACATCCGCGATACTCTTCAGCCCACCCAGGACTGGCACTCCTTTATCATTGTCAGCGACCAGTTCCACCTAAAACGCGCGCTGGAAATCTGCGAGTTCAACCGCATCAGCGCCCAGGGGGTGTCGAGCGATTCCCCCCTCAGCCCGGCCAGCCTCATCTTCTACCACCTTCGGGAGAGCGCAGCCCTCATCCTCTACTGGCTGTTCGGCATTTGAATCAGGCAGTGTTCGAAGGGCACGGCTGTCGCCACCCGTGTGTCAGGATCGCTCGGATCGGAACGTCTGTGAGAGGAGTGGTGGACATTTGCTGCCGCCTCGCTCTCCGCTCCTGCAAGCATAATTTTTTTTTCGAGCAGCGTTATGGTTTGCGCCGCTTCAGTGTCTTGCTATTGATCGGTGCAGCATGGCTCGTTACCTCGTTGAGAACAACGGTATATGAAGGGATGACCGGCGTTCCACAACAGGTTTCGGACAAGGCCATGATGGAGATAGCTCGGGCGCATCACCCCGCTGCCCAGAACTATTTCACACTCCACTGCCGGAGTGATCACGGATCCTGCGGTGGGAGTTCAAAGCCCCAAGGCAGCAGCGGACGTAGAACCGACACCGATTATCGTTGGTGAGTACGATCATCGGTGGTGCAGTTCAAGCACTACCTGCTCGACACAGGATCGGTCTACGTCCACTGCTGCCTGTAGAGCGGAATACACAACTGCTGTGTACGGCAACAGACGCAACGGGGGATCGTTGCGTCTGTTGCTGTTTTTGTAGCACAGCAACACCGTGCGTTCTACGCGAAAGGAAATGCGGGAGGGAAAATGCGGGAGATTGCGAGGGATAGCGGGCACTCTCCCTTCGACCACCGCTAGGAGGTTCTACCGAATCGACGATCAAGCTCGGCAAGGTCGATGCGGATCACGATTGGCCGACCGTGCGGGCAAACATACGGCATCGATGTGGCAAAAAGCTGCTCGATGAGGTTGAGCATTTCCGGCTCCGAGAGACGATCCCCCGCCTTGATCGAGGCGCGGCAGGCAAACGAGGCGGCAACCAGATCCTGCTGATCCGTAGCCCCGACCTGCTGGTAGTCCCGGTACTGGTCGAGCAGTTCGTTGAGAATTGCCCCCTCCTGCCCTGGCCGCACGTCGTTGGGCACACCCATCACCGTTACCCTGTCCGTCCCGCGATCAAGGGCGATATCGAAGCCGAGGCTGGCAAGTTGCGGAGCGATCTCACGCACCAGCGCAAAATCGGTAGGGCTGAGCTTCAGGTCCAGCGGGAAGAGGAGTTGCTGCGACATCGGCATCGCCTGCTTCATCGTGGCGAGCGCCCGTTCGTACAGAATGCGCTCGTGGGCCACGTGCTGGTCAACGATCATCACTCCGCTGCGAATCTGCGAGAGGATGTACTTGTTGTGCACCTGCCAGATGCCGTGCCGCTCCGCCTCCGGGCTTTCCGCCCCCTGTCCAACGGGCCGCACCTCCTGCTCGATGGTTTCACCGCTCCCGGCAAGCCCTCCGCCACCCCCAACGTTCTCCTCCGGCACTTCGGCGCCCTGCCCTCCACCGAAAAGCTGGGCGAGCGTATCACGGCCGATCAATCCGCCAGCCGAACGCTGCTGCGGTGCAGGTCGGTCATAACCAGCCCCACGCTCCGTTGAGGGCGGCGTTGAGGAAGGTGGGCGCGTCGGCAGGGTTTCGGGCCTGTCGTAGCCCGGCAGGGCGAAGCGGAGCGCGGCAAGCACGCTCTCGGCACTCTCCCCTCCGCTGGTGTTCGACGGCATCGTCATCGATGGCGTCAGGTTGTGCGCGGCGAGCGCACGGCGCGTGCCCTCCAACAGCAGGTCGTAGATGCTGGACTCATCGTCGAACTTCACCTCCTGCTTCGTGGGGTGGACGTTCACGTCCACACGCTCGGGGTCGATGTCGATGAAGAGAATGTAGGGGGGGTAGCTTCCGGCGTCGGTGAGGTGCTCGTAGCCGAGATATACGGCGTGCGACAGGAGGCGGCTCGTAATGGAGCGCCCGTTGAGGAAGAGGAACTGATCGCCACGGGAGCGGCGGGCGAAGTTCGGGCGACCGATGTAGCCGTGAACGCGCACCCCATCGCCAACGGCATCGAACGGAATAAGTCCGTTCATGAACTCGGCGTTGTAGAGGGAGCGGATGCGGTCCTCCATCGTTCCCGCCGGCGCATTCAGCACTAGGGTGTCGTCGTCGCTGAGCGTGAAGGAGACGTCGGGACGGCAGAGCGCGAACCGCTGCATCGTCTCGACAATGTGCTTGAACTCGGTGGCGTTCGACTTCAGGAACTTGCGCCGCGCAGGAACGCTGAAAAACAGGTTGCGCACAAGAATGGTGGTGCCGCGTTCGCAGGCGGTGCGCCCCACCTCCAGCACCATTCCATTCTCTACACGCACAAGCGTGCCAAGTTCATCCTCTGCCCGGCGTGTGCGAAGCTCCACCTGCGCCACCGACGCGATAGCCGCCAGCGCCTCCCCGCGAAAACCGAGGGTGAGGATGCGGTCGAGATCCTCCGCAGCCGCAATCTTGCTGGTGGCGTGGCGATTGAAGGAGATACGGGCATCCTCTTCGTCCATACCACCGCCATTATCGGCCACCATCACCAGCGCCTTGCCCGCAGCGCGCACCGCCACCGCAATCGATGTGGCCCCGGCGTCGAGACTGTTCTCGACGAGTTCCTTGACGATTGATTCGGGGCGCTGCACCACCTCGCCTGCGGCGATTTTATTGGCGAGCGATTCAGGAAGCTGGCGGATGCGAGCCATGAGATCGGGAAAGTCTGGGATGTCTGGATCGTCGAAGCATGCTCGCGTCGAGCATCGGAAGGTGCCTGCCTGACACGACAGGAGGTGCAAGACCGAGCAGCAACAGCACGCCGGAGGATTGCGCTCACCACCGAGATGCCACACCTTCCCGGCGTTCGGTCTTCCTCAATAGCAACCGGGAGCCGCGCCCTGTGGACACCGCTCCCGGTCTGCGTCATTCGGGTTGGGAATCCCTAGCTGTTGGCGCTCCAGCCGGCCCAGCCGTCCTTGTAGACCATCACGTTGGTATAGCCCAGCTTCAACGCCTTCTTTGCAGCGTTATGGGAGGCAGGGCAGCGAACGCTCCCGCAGTAGAACACAACCGGAGCATTCTTGTCGGCAGGAAGCACATCGTTGGCGAAGAGCACGGCACCCTGGATGTGGCCGGCATTGTACTGATCCTGCGAGCGGGCGTCGAGCACCGTCACGCCGCCAGCGTGAATCATCTGCTGCAACTTCTCCTTGTTGATCTCGGAGATTGTGGAGCCGGTGTTCTTCTGCTGCTGTTGCTGTCCCTTGGTGCAGCCCGAACCGTTGTGTCCGGTGCAGCACTGCGCGCTGAGTTGCGAGGTTGAGAAGAGCAACCCGGCAGCAAGCGCAGCAATCGTTGCAATCCGCTTGATCATGGCTTTGCGTGGTTTATGGATGGGTAAAAGGGTCGGTCGAGATTGACGCTGCCAGCGGGGAAAATCTCCGAAGCGCAGCCACGTGTTGGGAACGTAGGAAATCGCCGGGTTGTGGACAAGGCTCCACCGCAGCTCCCACACTCGACACGTGCCGGGAGCAGGTTCGACTTCGGGAACGGCTCAGAACGTGACCTCGGTGTGGAGCGCAATCTCCTCCAGCACGCCGCTGACGCGCAGGCAGTCGCTGAAATCTCCCTCGAACGCAATGGCGTGTCCGCGCGAATCCACCTCGAAGGCGATTGCCTCCGCCTCGTTCCACGAGCACCCCACAGCCTTCATCAGCTGGAGGGCCACCTCGTCGAAGGTGTGGATATCATCGTTGTAGAGGATGACGCGCGCAAGGAGGGCCACCTCGGCATCGAGCAGCGCGAAGCCTTCGGTGTCGGGGCTGTCAAACGGCCCGGAGAGTGGAGGAAGCACGTGTCCAGTAGGAAGGGAGAACCTGTTCATGATGCGCGAAGCAGGAGCAGAAATCGAGAGGTCAATGGGATGCCGCAAATGTACAAAACCGCGAGCGGCCTGCGCCATGACGAAGAACGTCCCCGATTCATGTAGCGAACACCTCAGCGAACGCCAGGCTGCTGACCTCTGAAGGATTTGCTCCGTTCTGGAGATGCCCCCTCTATTCAGGACACAGCTATGCGTACCATCACCCTGTCCCTGCTGCTCACTCTCTCGCTCATCGCCATCTCCTGCCGGGAGGATCCCGTCACTCCGCCTGCGCCCGACGGCAGTGCATCTTTCTGGTCGCGAGTTGGGGATGAGGGAACGATCACCATCACGATCGACGGAGAAACCGTTGGCGCGCTCACCTCGCACTTTCCCCTCGGCACCCCCAGCCCCAACTGTGGCGATGAGGGAACGGTAACGATAGCGCTTGCACCGGGCGAACACCAGTGCCGGGCAACGAGCAGCGCCGGCAGTACCTGGACATTCCGCTTTGCCACCTTCTCGGACCAGTGCGACACGCACGAACTGCTCGACGACTGAACCAGATGGTGAACTGGGAGATCTGCTGTAGCAACACGAGGGAAGAGCGTTGTATCTTGCGCTCCCTTTGGTATCAAGGGTCTCGTAGTTCAGCTGGACAGAACGCAGGTTTCCTAAACCTGATGTCGCAGGTTCGAGTCCTGCCGGGACCGCACACAAGCATGCTCGATACTCCATTGAAGGGGTAGCAGGTACGGAGAAGCCCCTGAATCGTTGCGATTCAGGGGCTTCTCCACAGGAAGCACACGGGTTGCAGTCGCTGTCAGTCCCGGAATTCAGCAATGCCGGAGCATGCTTCGATCAGGCGTTGATTGCCGCCTTCATTTACTTCGCGGCATTCTGCTCAAGAATGATCTGAACACCGCGGGAGAGGAGCCGGGCTTCGGGCCACTCATCGCCGAACCGCGCGGTTTCCTCGCCAACTCCGGCAACCACAATCCGGGCTTCCGATACTCTGCGCTGTTCCAATTGCTGCTGGAGCAGCGAAGCGGCTGTTCGCGACCGGCGCAACGCAAGTTCGGCGTTCACCATGCTGCGCCCGATGGTGTCGGTGGTACCGGTAATGGTGATCGTTGCGCCGGGACGCACCATCGTGGCAATCTCCTCAATCGTTTGCAGCGCCTCCTTCTTCAGCGTTGCCTCGTTGAAATCAAAACCGATCAGCGTCCACTCGATGCGCTCACGTTCGTCATGGCGCTCGACATCTGCGTTGTGAACGCTCCTCTGCTGCCGTAATCGCAGCACGGTGGTGACGGTATCGACTGCCTCGACATCGTTGCTGTCCACGACGCGAAGCACCGCGACGAGGGGAGCAAGTGCGGAGTCGATCCGGTCATCGACGATTCGCCAGGTGAACTCCGGGTCGAAGGCTCCCTCGTTCCCTCCGGTCTCACCAAACCGGGCCACCTCTCGCCCTCCCTGCGTTACGCTCACCTCCCAGTGTTTCACGCCCGCCTCTGCCGAGAAGTGCGGCTCTACCACAATCGCGGGGGGAGAGAAGGTGCGCTCACCCCACTCGACAACCACGGGGGCAAGAATCGCTGGATCGGTCGAGCGCAACTCCACACGCCGATTGTCCTCGCGTCCCTGCTCGCTCATCTCGTTCGAGCGCTTGAGAACAGGGTTGCCAGTGGCTGTCGTCACGTGCCCGGCATCGACGCCGAAGGTGGTGGCGAGATACTGCCGGACCCCGACGGCACGCTCTGCGGCAAGCCCCTGCTCCTCTCCGCCGGAGATCGAACCGGCGAGGAGCAGACGCGAAGCTGGACGCTCTTTCATCCTGCGCGCAACGATGGCGGGAAGCTGCCGCTGTAGCGCAAGCAGCGAACGCTCGGCAATGCGGTGCTCGCGAGTTGGGAGCGTGTCGGTGGAGTGATAGCGCCCAGGGATCGTTGCGCTGGCGCGGTCGAAGAAGAGTGCAGGAAGCAGCGGCGCATGGCGACGGTAGATGCTCTCCTCAACGATCACCTCCGGCACAGGAATCTGCACTCCGTTCTGATCAACGCCGTTGATCTCCAGACGGGCAACCGGAGCAGCGGGGAGCCGTGGTGGAAGAGCAGGGGGTGCCTCGGGCTTCGGCGCAAAGAGGAGCGCGGCACCAAGGGTCACTCCCAGCCGAGACCAGCCGTAGACCTCCACCGGCGAGGCGGCTATCCACGTAACGGCCAGACGCGGCTGAAGGATCGTGCGCTCGCCCAGGCGAAAGTCCAGGGCAACGCCGAGCGTGCCCCCGACTTCGATTGGGGAGGGGACGAGAAGCGTCGCCCCCTCCAACGCTCTCACGCTGCTCCCATCCGCGAATCGGTAGTCGCCCGGCCCCTCGATGTGGTCGGTGGCAGCGAAGCCCGTGCCCAGACGGTACCCCAGCAACGTCCCCGCCAGCAGTGATGCGCGTTCGGAGAGGACAACGGTCAACGCCGGTCGCACGCTGACGTTCCACCACGAACCTTCCAGCTCGTAGTGTTCGTCGAGTTCGACAAGTCCGCCACTCCCCGGCTCATACAGCCTCTGGGGATCGACAGGACGAGCACGCAGCGTTCCCATCGCGCAGTGCACCATCACGTCCACCCCCAGACCGACCGATGGAGCGAAGAGTTCGGGGAGGAGCATGGTGCCTCCGGCACCCGGCAGCAGGGCAGTTCCCGTGGTGAACAGACCGCATCGCGGGTCGCCACCGAAGACCGGGACCGAGGCAATATCGAACCCCAGACCCAGCTCGATACGGGGACCGAACAGGAAGGTCGGGGACGGAAGTTCCTGGGCGTGGAGCCTTGTGCCGACGAGCACAAGGCAGAGAATCAGAGAGAGGAGCGTGAGGAGCATCGTTCCTACCACTTGATGATCCATGGAACGGCCGTTGTCTCTCCCCCCTCGATCATCTGGATGAGGTAGACTCCCCCCGGAAGTTTGAGCGAGAGAACGCTCTCCTGCTCCTCGTCACTCTCCACGAAGAGTTCCGTACTCCACAGTTCGGCTCCCTCCGGGTCAACGATGCGAAGCTGCGGTGCGGACCCCACCGGTGCACGCCAGCGAACGCGAAGCGGATCGGAACCGGCGGCAGGATTGGGCATCACCGCAACGAGGCGCGCCCGTTTACCGAACTGCCGCCCGATTCCGCAGCCTTCGAGGAGGACGAGACCGTTGCCCAGCACCCCAAGCGTGTCGCCGGAGGAGGTTATGACGCTCTCGATCTCCACCACATTGATCGGCTGACCGGAGATCAATCCCTCAAGCTCAAGCTGGAACATCGTCGAGTCGGCAACCAGCACCGTGGCGCTGTCACGCTGCACTTCGAGCGTTGCGCCCATATCGAGGCGGGAAAGCCGGGGGTCTCCGGCAGTTGCGTCGTCTGGAGCGTAGGCGTTGTGGAAGAAGAGCGCCGCAGGATTGATGGTGAGCCGGGCGCTGTAGCCGCGCACCGAATCACTCTCCTCCAGCGGCGGATGGACGCGCATCCGTAGCATCACACGCTCCCCAACGCGCGCACTCACTGTGTCCAGCCACACCACACGTCGAACTCCTGCACCGATCGCTGTTGACATCCGGCCGCACCCCGCATCGTTCGTTACCCTGACGCTGTACTCACCGGAGCGGCTGGGAAGTATCCACTGGCGGGTTTCGCTGGCAAGAAGCTGGCCGTTGCGGTACCACTGGTAGCTTGTGGCCGGAGAGGAATAGAGCGTGTCACCACGCCGCGTCATCGAGGGGCCGGGAGGCAGGGGTGCGAGAACGAGAGTGAAAGTGTCCGACATGCCAGCACAGTCGTTGCTGTCCCGTACCTCGACGTAGTAGTCGCCAGCATCATGAACAGCAATCTGGCGCGTCGTCTCACCCGTGCTCCAACGGTAGGAGGCATAAACCTCACGAGTGGAGAGAAACACGGTATCCCCTTCACAGATGACCGAATCTCCGACAGCAACGAGCGAGGGAACGGGCGGCGCAGAGACCTGGAGCACCGCCTGGATGGTATCGCTGCATCCGGTAACGACATTCCACACGGCGAGTCGGATTGTATAGTCTCCGAGTCCAGGAGGCGTGTAGGAGTACACAAAGGGGAACGCCGTTGCTCCGGGAACCAGTGCGGGGGTCTCTGCCAGCCCGTTCACAACAATCTGGAAGCGCGTGTCGGCTCCTCCGCTCACACTGTTCACCGTCACTCCAACGGGTGTGTTGAGGCAGCTGCCGGGTGGCACCGAGAAATCTGCCGTGGGTGGAGGGAGAACGGTGACCGTTATGGTGTCGGGATCGCTCGTGCAGCCTGCGGCGTCGTGGGCAACCACGATATAGCGTGTGGTACGCTCCGGCATCACCACGGAGTCGGAGCGTATCGCGCCCCCATCCTCATCACGCCAGAGGAAGACATAGGGGGACGTCCCCCCCGAGGCCAGCGCGGAGAGAGAGACCGGCTGCCGGGCGCAGACCGTGGTGTCGGGACCGGCAATCATCGGGAAGGTACATCGCTGTTGCTCCACCAGCAGCTTGAACACCGCCAGCTCCGCAAAGAAGGCTGGCTGATGGAGCGGGAACGTTGCCGCAGGGAAGACCACGCCGGGCGTGACCGGAAAATCCTCCGAGTAGGTGCGGCTCACTCCGTAGACCGTGTCGCCACGCACAACGATCCCATCCACCCAGTCCGCCCCGGTACCGCCGATGTAGGTCGAATACAGGAATCGGTTTCCTAGCGGGTTGAACAAGCTGATCGTTCCCTCCCTGTCGCCATTCCGCGAGGTGTCATAGGCGTCGGGGGTGGGCTTGTTCGTTCCGCCCGACATCCACAGCGCACCCGACGGAAGCGCAACCAGGCTGTGTGCCGGATTGTCAACGAAGGTCGAGTATCGCAGCGTTCCCGAAGCATCGAGAGCAAGGACAAAGGGGACCGTCCTGGGATCGAAGGACTCCGGCGTGTGCGTCGTGTCGAAGACGGTCTTGTAGGCACCGGGCGTCACGGGGAAGTCGGGAGATTCGGTCTCGCCGCTGATGTAGATGGTTCCCTGTGGATCGAGTGCCAGACCATACCACGCCCCCGCTTCCTCCTCATCGCCACCAATCAGCGTGCTGAAAATCAACCGTGTTGCGTTCGGGTCGAGCTTCGCCACGAAAAAATCGTATGGGGGCGCAGGCTTGGTCGTGCCCACGGTACGGTCGAACGCACCCGGTGTTGTGGGGAAGTCCACCGAGCACGTTCCCCCCAGCACGATGATATTTCCCTCACTGTCGAGGGCGATCCGGGCACCATAGTCCAAGCTGGCCCCCCCCAGGCACGTCGAGAAGAGGAGATCGCTTCCCGTCCTGTTGAGTTTGCAGACGAAGGCATCGTAGTGGGGGAAGTTCTGCACCGATTGCAGAACGCCCGGTGTCGTCGGGAAGCGGCCAATCGTCTGCCCCGTCATATACACCTCTCCGGCACCATTCACAACGATGTCGGGGCCTGAGTCGTAGTAGATCCCACCTTCCTTCAGGCATGGCCCGATGAAGGTTGACCAGTCGAGCGCCGACCCATCCTCTGCCAGCTTCGTGACGAACGCGCTGGCGTGCGGATAAATGGAATCACCGTAGATCGTCCCGTAGGATGAGTCCATCTGCCGCCTGAACGCTCCCGGTGTGGTTGGGTAGTCACCGGAGTGCGTGTATCCGCCGATGTAGATCGCGCCATCCTCTCCAATTTTTATCGACTGCGCATACTCACGCGTTTCTCCACCGATATAGGTTGCGAAGACGACGGATCGAGCATCGGAGGCGAGCTTTGTGACGACCAGGTCCTGTATGTTGTCGTGCCCTGGCTGATAGCTTCGGTCGTACGCGCCGGGCGTGGTTGGGTAGGTCGGAAACCCCGTGATGCTCAACACCACCGCCCGACCGGACGGATCAACAGCGAAGCCACTGGTGTTGCTGTACGTCGCCATCTCAAAGCTTGGCAGATAGGTGCTCCAGATCAGCGGATCGACGACGAGTGGGAGTGAGCGGTCATAGCGGCCCAGTGCAAATCCAACCGATCCGTCGGCCCTCTGCTCGAACGCGCACCTCACCTGCCGTCGCTCCCCGCCAATCTCCTGATAGGCCAGCAGGCTCCCCTGCCGCACCTCGCCCTTGCTCGTCTCGATGACCAGCTCGCCGCGCTCGCTGTCGACCCACACCTCCCGTGCTCCCTCAAATTCCAGGCGCACCTGTGCCGGGTCCGCGCCCGGCGCCACAAGCAGATCGTAGCGCAGCCCGTTTCCCTCCAGCGTCAGGCGCGCGTCGATGCCGGAATAGAGGTGATCGATGCGCGCTTCGGCAAAGAGCGGCACGTGGTGCGCCCAGCGTGCCGTGTCGGAGCCGATGAAGTAGTTGTGGTAGCCGGGAAGACGGCGCGACTCCGTGCCGTGCGCCGCGCCGCCGCCGCCGGCGAAACGCATCCGCACCACATCGCCGTGGCGGGCGAAGGTTGGAGGCCGCGCAGTGTCACTGCCCGGCAACGCTCGCATTTGGTAGAAGTCGTAGACGATGCCGCTGTCGGTAACCCAGGCGTTGAGGGATCCGAGAGTCGCTAGGAAGCGCGCCTCGGCAGGCCACTGCCCATGATTCTCGACAAACCATCCCTGACCGGAGACCTGCCCCAGCACCTCCATCGTGCCGAGGAGAAAAACCGCCAGCAGAGAACCGGCGCAAGGAAAGAGTGAGCGTTGCATGGAGATGTGCTACGTTGGCGTCGGGAAGTCGTGGGAACAACGAACAGGCAGGCTGAAAGGTCACGACACCCGCCACGGCACGCCGTGCTCGTGACCTTTCAAGGCCGATAGGCGTTATTGTGCATCGACCTGCACCGATGGAGCGAACAGCAACGGCATATCAGACGACCGGAACGTCATCCACCCCAACCGCGCGGCGCGAGGACGTCCTCCTCTTCACCCGCTTCCTCGCGGGGGACGACGACGCTCTCGTCCGGCTCTTCGACCTGCACAACGACAGGCTGTGCCGCTACTGCCGCCAGTTCCTCGGTGACCCGGTCCGCGCGGAGGATGTGGCGCAGGAGATATGGGAGCGGATCATCCGTATGCGCGCCGAGGGGCGAGCCTCCGCCGACAACCCGCTGGGATTGCTGGTGACGGTGGCGCGAAATCTCTGCCTCGACTCCCTCCGCAGCAGACGCGGCCACCTCCAGCTCCACGAAGTAACCGAGGCATTCCTTCCGAGCGAACAGCTCCACGAGAAGACACAGATGGAGGAGATTGTGGCGATGGCGATGACGCGCATGCCGCTGGAGCAGCGGGAGGTGCTGACACTCCACTACTACAGCGGCTATCCGCTCACCGAAATTGCAGCGATGCTGGGGGAGTCGGTGGGGGCGATCAAGACCAGAGCGTGGCGCGGACGGGTTCACCTTGCACGTCTGGTGTCGGCGCTCGTCGGAATGGACGAGGAGGGAGGAGGGACGCCATGATCGAGCGGCTGACACAGCGTGAGCAGGAGGCGCTGCTCCAGCGGTATTTCTCCGGCGGAATGAACGCGGAGGAGGAGAGCACCTTCTTCGTCCAGGTTGCCCTCGATGCGGATCTGCGCCGCGCACTGAAGGCCCACTCGCTTGTGCGCGACATGCTGGAGGAGCAACGGGCCACCCCCCCAATCGATCATCACCTGGGCCGCGAGCGACTCGTGGAAACGCTCGCTGCAGCGCGCAGGCTTCCCACAGAAGGCTCTCCGGCCCGCCGGTCGAAGTGGCCCTGGCTGTACAGCAGCGCAGGTCTGCTCCTGCTCCTTGCAGCCACGATGGTGGTGATTGAACACCCCACTCCTTCAGAGACGACCCCAACGCGCACCGAAGAACGGCTCACAGCACCGTCAGCGCAGGCGGAACGCCCGGAGCAACTGCCCGGCACCAGCCCCGCTCCGGCCGCGATACGCGGTGGGGGCAGCACCGCGGCTGCACCATCACCCTCCCGAACACAGCGCGCAGCTGGACCGACACATCCCCACACGACGGTGATCCGGTCCGCAGCGGCTGATCGCCCATCCAGCATCTCCGCACCACCTGTGGATCCCGTACCGGCGCACGACACCGCCATCCCCAGAGCACCGGCACTCGACACCATCCGCCTCAGGAACAACGACACGGTGACGCTTCGGCTGCGCGTGAAGAAAACACCGCAATAGCGCTGGACGGTGCGGGAGGACGCGAGCCAGGTTTCGGTGCTCTCCGTTCGGGCTTCGACTTCCATGGCACAGCGCGACAGCACAGCATACGGCAGTCCCCCTCGGAGTCGGTGAAATCCGAGAGGGACTGCTGTGCGATTCCTGATGCTTCTGCCCCTACTTCACGGGGAAGTAGCCCATCTCGCGCGTGTAGTTCTGGCCGTCGGCGCTGAGCACCCAGTCGATGAACTCCTTGATTGCCCCGTTCGGCTCCTGCCGAAGGTAGAGGTAGAGGTCGCGCGACAGGGGGTAGGCGCCGGACTTCACGTTCTCCTCCGTGGGAGCCACCGCAGCGCCCGAATCCGCGGCAACCCGGAGCTGCTTCACACCGTGCGCGTAGGCGCCACCCCCGTAGCCGATACCGTTCTCGTCGTTGCGCACGGCGTTGATGATTGCCGCCGTTCCCTGGAGAGTCTGGGTGATCGCGGCGAAATCCTGCTTCTTCAGCACGTGCTCCTTGAAGAACTCGTAGGTGCCGCTGCTGTTCTCCCGTCCATAGAGGATGATCTTCTCGTCGCGCCCCCCCACCTGCCTCCAGTTGGTGATCTCGCCCTGATAGATCGCCCGAGCCTGCTTCAAGGTCAGCGAATCCACAGGGTTCCCTTCGTGAACGTAGATCACCACACCGTCGCGAGCCACAGGAATCTCCACCACGTCGCTCCCGAACTTCTCGGTGATCGCCTTCTTCTCGCTCTCCTTCATGGTGCGGCTGGAGCTGGCGATGTCGGTGCTGCCGTTGGTAAGCGCGGCGATGCCCGTACCGCTTCCACCACCGCTCACCTGGACGTCGATACCGGAATTCCGCTCGTGAAACTTCTCGCTCCAGCGCTGGCAGAGGAGCACCATCGTATCCGATCCCTTCAGCGTGATGGCGGTCAGCATCGTCCGTGCCCCAGCCGCCGGCTCCCTGTGTCCGCTACTACATCCGGCAAGGAGCAGCGTGGCAATCAGCGTCGGCACAATGCCCAGACGAAGTGAACGGCAGCGACGAAGAGAGGAGAGCATGGGAGCGAGGATCGACGGGAGAGGAACGACTGTGCAAACCAGACGGCAATGATACTCTTTGCGGTGGAGAGGCGGATATGATCGTTTGGTAATCTAGCCCGGCCACCGCGAACGCATAAAACAGCGATGCCGCTTCACACACGGTGTGGAAGCGGCATCGAAGAAACGTCCGGGGCATTACTGACCCGCTGGCGGGGTTGCTGGCTGCGACTGCTGTGCGTCACCCTGTGCCGGGGGTGTGCCCGCCGGTGCCGTCCCGGTTCCCTGGGGCGGAGCGGCCTGGGGCTGCTGTGCACCACCCTCGGCACCGCTCGGCTGTGCGCCCTGCGTCGGCGGTGGAACGTCAACCCCTGCCGGAGCGGGAGCCGTCGGGCCTGACTTCCCCTCGGTCGAGAGCCTGCGGCGTCCGGCTGCCACCGTGTCGTCGCTCAGCACGAAGTTGGCGAGAAGGCAGAGAACACCAAGCCCGGCAGCGACGTAGGTTGTGCCCTTGGCAAGGAAGTCGAGCGTGCGGCGCGAGCCGAACGTGGAGCCGAGGCTCGAACTGACGGTGCCAAGCATGCCACCAACGGCACCGCTCTTGCTCGGCTGCAGAAGCACCATGGCAATCAGCACCACCGAGAGGATCATTGCCAGAATCGCGATCAGGAGGAACATGACAGATGTTCGGATAGAGGAAGTACGTTCGTCTGCAAGGGTGGCAAAGCTACGCACCCGCCCCGAACACTCCAACGTGCGGAGCCGAATTGTTACGGTTGACGTCCGGGGCGGTAACTTCAGGAGCGGTTGGCAGTGTTTCGTTCCGATGGCTGGCCGAAGCGGAGCGGGCGCGATTCCATCAATAGTCGGCGCTGTTCCGGCTCCTCTCCTGCATCCACTCCGTTGTCCACAATCCCCTAACTCTGCTCCCCCTGTATATGAATACTGCTTCCGATGGGCAATCGCGGACGATTATCGGGCTGCTGACAGTACCGGCACTCTTCGCCGTCGGCGCAACGCTGTGGCTGCTCGGCGGCATACTCCAGCCGTTCGTTGTGGCGGTGGTGCTGGCGTTCGTCTTCCGCCCGATGGTGATTGCGCTGGAGCGCTTCCGCGTGCCGCGCGCTGTGGCGTTGATTGCGGTTGTGCTGCTTGCCGCTGGCATCATGACGCTCCTCGTCGTGCTGATCCGCCCCAGCATCGACGCGTTCACGGAGAACCTGCCGCAGTATCAGCAGCGCATTACAGGACTGGGAGAGAGCCTGAGCGAATGGGTGCGGGAGACGGGGACATCGCTTGGGCTTGATGTCGGAACGCTCAACCCTGCCAGCGTCCTCTCGATGTCGAGCGTTGGCGGCGTTGTTGCGGCAACATTGCAGCAGCTCGTGGATTCCCTCTCCTCGGTCTTCATCACCTTCCTCTTCATGCTCTTCCTGCTGGCGGGGACCGGGACGATGGAGCTGAAGATCAAGCGGGCGTTTCCGCCGGAGCGTGCCGACCGTATCGCTGCGGTGCTGGCCAACATCGACCGCCAGGTACGGCAGTACCTCGTGACGAAGACGATCATCAACCTGACCGTTGGCGTTCTCACCACGATCATCCTGCTGATTCTCGGGGTCGATTTCGCGGTGGTGTGGGGGCTTCTCTCCTTCCTGATGAGCTACATCCCGAACATCGGCTCCGCCATCTCCACGGTGTTTCCGGTGCTGATTGCGCTCGTCCAGTTCGACACGCCGACGCAGGCGCTCATCGCGCTCGTTTCGCTGATCGTGACGCAGAACGTTGTGGGGAACGTGATCGAACCGAAAATGATGCAGTTCAGCCTCAACCTCAGTCCCGTGCTCATTCTGGTGATGTTGATCTTCTGGGGGTGGCTGTGGGGCGTGTGGGGGATGGTGCTGGCCGTGCCGATCACCGCCATCATCAAGATCATCTGCGAGAACGTTCAGCCGCTGCGCTCGGTGGCCGTGCTGATGAGCGGCAACCCGCAGAAGGAACGGCAGGTGCGATGAGGAAACGGCGGCCCTTTGTTCGTCGCCGGTGGCTGAGGGAAGGAGAGCGGTTGACGCAACGCTGGCAGCCAGGACGCTGGCGGTGGAACGGTTCGGCGGGATTGCTGCCGCTGCTCCTGTTCGTCCTTGCTCCACTCCATCTCCGTGCGCAAACGGTGTACGCCGTGGTGTTCGGCGACCAGAGCAGAGTCGTTGGCGCAAGCACGCTCAACAGCGGACTCTTCCGCAGCACGGACATGGGGCACACGTGGGAACATCTCGGACCCGAAAACCTGAAAGCGTTCTCGATGGATGCCGTGGAGAGCGCCGGAGGGCGCCTCCTCTTCATCGCAGCCGGGAACGGTGTGCACCGCTCGCTCGACTCTGGACGCACCTGGCGGGTCGTCACCGGCTGGCGCGTGACAGAAGTGCTCGACGTCGCGGTGAAGCAGAACGATCCCCGATGGGTCTACGCAGCCACCGCCTACGGCGTGTGGTACTCGAACGACACCGGCTCCACGTGGCGTCCTGCACGGGATACCGCGCTGGGGCGGTACGCGTATCGGCTCATGATTGATGGTGAGCGGCTGCTGGTTGCGCGTGAAGCGGACGTTGTTGTCGTGCCCCTTCCCGACCTATCGATCCCCCCCCGGCAGAAGCACATTCCGGTGCCACTACCGCGCGGGTTCATGTACGACACGGAAGGCACGGGAACGCGAGATCTGCTGGTGTTTGGACGAAACTCTCTCTCCTATCTGGAAGCCGATACCATCAAGGCCGACGACTCACTCTTCGCCTGGAAAGGCTTTCCCAAGGATGGTCTCCCGGCAGCAAACTGGTACGGTGGCACGCCAGGGGGCGAGTGCCAACTCCTGTGCGGCGACAGCGGCGTGTGGCGCATCTGGATGACGGATACCCATATCAATGGCGTCCCCGTACTCTGGCACGATATTTCAGATGGTCTGCCAACTCGGGTTGTGCACAGCCTTGTTTCCCTCTCCCCCAACAGCCTGCTTCTCGCTGGCACATGGGGTCATGGAGTGTGGAGCCAGCGAGAGGGTGGAAGCCCCCCCGAAGGGAGGTGGAGACAATCAGGGCTGGAGGGGTGCCAGGTGTGGCGGCTCGTGGTGAAGCGATGGAAGTAATCCGGCGAATGCACAGCAGCATTCAAGGCCGGCGTGCACGAGCACTCCACCATCGTGCATCACCATCGATGGTCGTACCCACTTCATCCCCGATCCTCATCTCCCCCTTCTGATTTTGTCACGTTCCTTCTGGGGTGTGTGGGCGATCTTGCGCCCTCTTCGTAAATCTCTGGCCCCCTAACTCCTAACCCCTACCTCCTCTCATGGCAATCAACTCCGTCCTTGTGATCGGTGCCGGCACGATGGGCAACGGCATCGCCCACGTCTTCGCGCAGAACGGCTTCAACGTTACCCTCCACGACATCGACGAGGCGCGCGTTGCTGCGGGCATCGCAACGATTACCGCCAACATGGAGCGGCAGGTGAAGAAGGAGACGCTGAGCGCAGCCGACCGCGACGCGGCGCTGGCACGGATCAGCCGCTCGAACGACCTGAAGGCGCACGTCCCCTCAGCGGACCTGATTATCGAGGCGGCGAGCGAGAACGCCGCCATCAAGAACGAGATCTTCCGCACGCTCGACGCCACCGCACGCCCCGAGGCAATCCTCGCCAGCAACACAAGCTCCATTTCGATCACCGCCATCGCCGCTGCCACCGCACGCCCCGACAAGGTGATCGGCATGCACTTCTTCAATCCGGTGCCGGTGATGAAGCTCGTGGAGATCATCCGCGGCTACGCCACGAGCGACGAGACCTACGCCACCGTCAAGGACCTGAGCGAGCGCCTCGGCAAGACGCCGGTGGAGGTGCAGGACTATCCCGGCTTCGTGAGCAACCGCGTGCTGATGCCGATGATCAACGAGGCGATCTACTGCGTGATGGAGGGCGTTGCCACGCCGGAGTCGGTGGACACCGTGATGAAGCTCGGCATGGCCCACCCGATGGGTCCGCTCACCCTCGCCGACTTCATCGGCCTGGACGTCTGTCTGGCAATCATGGAGGTGCTCCACACCGGACTCGGCGACCCGAAGTATCGTCCCTGCCCGCTCCTGAAGAAGATGGTTGCCGCCGGTCACCTCGGCCGCAAGAGCAAGCGTGGGTTCTACGCGTACTGAGAATCCGAAGGGAGGAGAACGCAGCGCATCTCCCCAACGGCACAGGAGTGGGAGATGTCCTGCGGTTGACAGGATAGAACGGAAGGGCGGGGTGCTTCTGCCTCCGCCCTTCCGTCTAGTGTTTCCCCACAGCTCCCTCTCCAACTCCTATCGCTACCCATGATTCCTTTCGACAGCGCACGACGCACCGTGTTCGACGCAGCACAACCTCGGCAGCCGACGGAAACCGTGCCGCTGGTGCTGGCGGCAGGAAGGATACTCGCCCAACCGATCACCGCCCTGGAAGACATTCCCAGCGCAGCGAACAGTTCGATGGACGGCTACGCCGTGCGCGCTGCGGACGTTGCTGGTGCGGTCGGGAACAACGGCACAACCCTGCGCGTCCTCGGCGAAGCGGCTGCGGGAAAGCCCTTTGAAGGAACCGTGGAACCAGGCACCGCGGTACGGATCATGACCGGGGGGCTTCTGCCGCACGGCGCCGATGCGGTCGTCGAGAGCGAGGCGGCCGAGGAGGGAGAGGATGTCGTTCTGGTTCGCCGCGCGGTTCAGGCAGGACACGCAGTTCGTCCCGCCGGAGAGGATGTGCGCGCCGGCGAGGTCGTGCTCCATCCGGGCAAACGACTCGTCCCCGGAGACATCGCGCTCCTGGGGGCACTCGGCGTTGTCAACGTGCCGGTGCGCGTCAGACCGATTGTCGGCATTCTCTCCACGGGAGCCGAGCTTGTGCCACCACACGCCGTTCCCGGTGCCGGCGGCATACGCAACAGCACAGGCCCGGCGCTCTATGCCGCCGTCACCGAAGCCGGGGCAGAGCCTATCGACCTCGGCATCGTTGGCGACGACCGCGATGCGCTCGCCGAGCGCATCGAAGAGGGGCTGCGCTACGATGTGCTCATCACCACCGGAGGCGTGTCGGTTGGAGCGCACGACCTCGTGCGCGAGGCGCTGGAACTGCACGGCGTGGAGGTGCAGGTGCACGGTGTGGCGATCAAGCCCGGCAAACCCTTCCTGTTCGGGGTTCACGGAGCGGGGCAGGCACAGGGGTACGTCTTCGCACTTCCGGGCAACCCCGTCTCCACCCTCATTACCTTCCATCTCTTCGTGCGCCCGGCACTGCTGGGCTTGATGGGTGCAACCGGCAGGGACCGGGTGATCCGGGCTGTGGTGGACGAGGCAGTCTCCAAGAGCGACACGAAGCGGCACTTCGTGCGCGGCGTGCTGGGCGTCAACGACAGGGGAGAACAGGTGGTGCGCACAACGGGAACGCAGTCGAGCGGTGCCGTCAGCTCGATGGGACGTGCAGACTGCCTGATGGTGCTCCCCGAAGCGTCGAACGGGGTGGAGCGGGGAGACGAGGTGGACGTTCTCCTCCTCTGAACACTCACGCTTCGCGCCTCTCCAGACTCCACAATGCAAACGGCGCGCACTCCTTGCAGAGTGCGCGCCGCACATCGTCTGGACGCTCCGTGCCGTTACTTGCCGAAGTCGCTCACCACGTAGGTCTTGCGGTCGATCTTGTCGGGGTCCCCCACGATCACAATCGTGAAGCTCTTCAGATACCGCTGCGCGGCAAGGTTCATCTGCTCCGGTGTAATGGTGCTGATGCCGTGGATGACGCCGTAGGCGTTGCGCCACGATCCGGTATAGAGCTGCGCGCGCCCCAGTTCGTTGGCCTGCGACTCATTCGTCTGCTCGCGCAGATAGCGGCTGGTCATCCATCCGTCCAGACCGGAGGTGATATACTGGTCGGCAATCACATTGTCGCGGAAGAAGTCGATCACCTCCCGCTTCGTGGTGCGCCACACCGAATCCACAAGCGTGGTGCTCACGCTGATCCTGCCGTACGACTGCCGCGCCTGCGTGAAATCCGCATCGGGAGCGTAGCTCAGGTTCCGGTCGACACGAATCTCGCGGAAGAGCGTTCCGGCAAGGAAGCTCGCAAGGCGCATGAAGGGATAGAAGAGGCTGTCGCTCTGGTTCGGTGCCAGGTGGCGCACTGCCAGATAGTTCGTCACCGTGCGTCCGCCAGCAGTGGGGCGGATCACCAGACGCGGCATCCTGGCCGCCGTGGGAGGCGGAAGCGGAACGTCGACGTAGTCCCCCTGCGGCAGCGTGCCGAGCGTTGCGTTGATGCGGGCCGCAATCGTTGCGCTATCGATGTTTCCCACCACCACCACGAGCATCCGCGACTTCTGGAAGAGCGACTTCCAGTGGTCTGCAAGCTCTCCCGCGGTAATCGGCGCGATGTCGGACTCGTAGGCGAAGCGACCGTAGGGGTGGCCGGCGAAGAAGACGCTGTCCGCCAGGAATTCTGCGTAGGCCTCCGGGTTCTCCTCGCGGTTGCGGAGCGCCAGCGCCTTGCGGTCCTTTGCGTTGCGCAGTTCCGTCTCATCGACCTGGGGACGCAGAATGATGCCGGTGTAGAGTTCCCACGAACGCTCGAACGCTTCGTCCGTACAGCGAAGCGTATAGGTGGAGAAGTCGCGGCCCGGCGCTATCGAAAGCCCGATGGCCAGTCGCTCCTGCTCGCGCTGGAACGCCTCGCGGTTCATCCCCTGCGGACCGCTGAGCACCGGCACTTCGAGCGCCAGCTCGTGCACCGCCGGGGAGACGAGCGCCGGCAGAGCGCTCGTGCCGCCGCGAAGGAAGGTCTTTGCAACGATCACGTGGTTCGCCGGATCGCTCGTTCGGTGGATCACCTCCACACCGTTCACCGTGAAGTGGCGAACATTGCGCGGAACATCGCTCGGGTCCACGTCGGCGTGCAGCGCTGCGCTCGAGAGCAGAAGCGTGGAGAGGAGCGCGGGGAGAGAGAGGGAGTGGTTCATTGCAGCACCTCCTTCGGGTTCAGGTTCGCGGCGCGCAGCGCCGATGCGTTGGTGGTGATGCCGAGCACGTAGTTCTTCCCCTTGACGTATTTGCGGATATAGGCCTGCACGTCCTCGCGCGTGACCTTTGCCAGATTGTCGATGTAGCCAACGTAGTAGTCGAGTCCGGTGGTGCTCCACCAGAACGCCGGGGTATTCACCCACTCGCTGGTCTCCTCGCTCTCGTAGAGCGACTCCATCCGCAGGTGGGTCTTCGAGCTTTCCAGCTCTTCGTCGGTGAAGTAGTCGGGACTGTCGAACGCCTGAATCTCCTCCCACAGCGCACGCCGTGCCTCCTCGATTCGCCCCGATGTGGTCGTCACCGAGTAGCTGATCGGTCCAACGTAGCGCTGTGTGTAGTAGCCGTTCGAGGCTCCCTGACACAGACCGCTCTCCACCAGACGCTTCTGAAAGCGACTCTGCCGCTGATTGAGGATGTAGATGAAGACGTCCGCAGCGTAGGTGGACTTGTTGTCCAGGCCAACCGATGGCCCGTGCCACTGGTACTGCACCAGCGCGTAGTCAATGGGGGAGGCAACCGTCACCAGCTTCTTCTCCTTGAGCGGAGCGGCCATCGGTGGCGGGTCCGTCTTGAAGGGATCAGCCCCGCGCTTCCAGCTTGTGAAGTGCTTCATCGCCAGCTTGTACACCTCCGCCGAGTCAACGTCACCGGCAACGAACAGCGCGCTGTTGTTGGGGATGTAGTACTTGTGCTGGATGTAGCGCATCTTCTCGGGCGTTGCCGAGAGGATCACCGGACGCTGGCCAATCGGCTGCTTGCGGGTGATGAGGTCTCCCCACGTTGCAACGTCCATCTCGCGGCTGAACGCGAACAGGGGGCTGCTCTCGTGCCTGTCGAACTCGCCGATCACCACCTCGCGCTCCTTCTCCAGTTCGTCGGGAAGGAACTTCGGCTTCTGGATGGCGTCCGACATGAACTCCATACCCTGTGCCAGGTTCTTCGAGGGGAGATAGAAGTAGTAGTACACCACCTCCTCGCGCGTTGTGGCGTTGTAGAGCGCGCCAATCGCGTTCATACGCGCCTGAAAGGCGGACACCGTTGGGTACTTCTCGTTCGCCTTGAAGAACATGTGCTCGTACAGGTGCGACAATCCCGCGTACTCCGGCCCCTCGGTAAAGGAGCCGTTCCGCACGGCGATCTCGATAGTTACCAGCGGCACGAAGTGGTTCTGGATAACGATCACCTCCAGACCGTTCGGCAGGGTGAATCGCTGGAACGCCTTTTCGGGACTGCGCAGGGCACTCGGCTGCGCCTGCACGACTGCCGGGAGGGCGCAAAGAAGCGCCGCCAGAAGCCAGACACGGCCCGGACGGCGACGCGGGGGAGAGAGAATCCTCATGGTCGTATTCAAGTGAGACGGGTATGTCGAGTGGGAGGAATATAGCACAGGGGAATCGGGTTCCGTGGCAGAAGACCGGGAGCCTGCTCCCGAATCGGGCGAGAAAGAGTCGGATGTTCGGGATTGGCGATGGAGAGTCGTCGGAACCAGTAGACCCTCCACACGCCCGGTTATTGTGCGCTGGAGCCTTTGCACCCTGCCGAAGCAGACGCGGGGCATTGAATGTGCAACGCGCTCCCCCTTCCTCCCGATTTCCCGTACCTTTGCGCCCTCCCCTGCTCGGGGGTCCTCGCACTGAACGAACGACTTTCACGATGGTTGCACCCCTTTCCACACCCGACCTCTCTCCTTCGATTGCTTCACGCGCCTCACGCATTGCGCTGGTTGTTGCCGACGTCGACGGCGTCCTCACCGACGGCGGCGTCTACTACGGTGCCGAAGGCGAGGTCATGAAGCGCTTCAACATCCGCGACGGCATGGGGGTGGAGCGCCTTCGCGCCGCCGGTGTGCCCACGGCCATCATCACCGGCGAGGCAAGCCCCTCGGTGGACCGCCGTGCCGCAAAACTCTCCATCGACATCCTCTACCTCTCCTGCAAGGACAAGGCCGCCGCGCTCCGCGAGATCATCGAGAAGCAGGGGGTGAGCGCCAACCAGGTGGCCTATATCGGCGACGACGTGAACGATCTCGAGGCGATGAAGCTCGCGGGCCTTGCCGCCTGTCCCGCCGATGCCGTGCGCGAGGTGCGCGAGATAGCCCACTACATCTGTGCCGCTCCGGGTGGCCACGGCGCGTTCCGGGAACTCGCCGAACAGATCATCGAGGCAAAGAACGCCGATGAGGGGGAGCGAACCGTTGGGTTCGGGTGAACCATACCGTTGCAGACGGGTTTGCCGTCCCGCGCTCGCTCGGCAACGAGCAGGACGGATCATCGGGTTCAGGCAGGGGGAGTGAGCAGCCGCTCACTCCCCTTTTCCATAGTGCAGCCGGAAGTGGACGCCAGCAAACAGACTCCGGCCCTCGACCGGTCCCCAGATCGCCGAACCGTCGGCGCGTCCAAACGCATCGGCGGTTGCCAGCGGCATACGGTTCTCCTGCCGCTCATCCAGCAGGTTCCGCCCTCCAACGAACAGCGACCACACACCAAACGATTTCTCGAATCGCATCGAGGCGAGCAGGTAGGCCGGCGAGGTTGCGGCACGTTCCGTCGAGTTCCGGGGCAGCACCTGCGGGCCGATCACGCTCCCCCATCCTTCGATCAACCACCCACTCTCCTCATCGCGCCACAAGAGCGACGCATCAACGTTGAACCGCGGCGACAGGGGAATCGCCATGCTGGTGCCACCACTCCGGCGCGCGTAGTCGATCACCGCCAGCGCGAGCGAACCGCTCCAGTGTGCGTTCACGGTCATGCGGGCCTGAATCTCCAGACCACGCAGCCGCGCCGAGGCGGTGTCGTTGCGATAGAAAAGAATGTCCTGTTCCAGCAGCTCCGCGTCGGCGAGCGGACGACCGGCAATGTGCGTGTGGTAGAAGCTCCCGTTGAGGTCGAGCGCCCCCTCCTCACCGAGGCTCGTCCGCCAGCCCGTTTCGAGGTTGACGGTGGTTGAGCGCACCGGGGTAAGCGCCGGGTTGCGCCGCCACCGAACAATGCCGTGCAGCGTCCGGTGATCTTCGTTGAAGAGCACCTCGCCCCGGAACCCGGTTCCCACCATCATCCTCAGCGTCAGCGAGGGATCGGGCTTCCACCGGATCGATCCACGCGGTGAGAACACCCCACCAGCCCAGGAGTGGCGGTCATAGCGCATGCTGCCCAGCAGCAGCACCTCCTCCGACAGCGCCCACTCCTCCTGCGAGTAGAGCGACAGCACGCTGAAATCGTACCCGATGCCAAGCGCAGAGCGTTCGTCCAGCCGTTCCCGGCGGGCCTCACCCCCGAACGTCAGGGTGTGGCTGCCGAGCGCGAGCACGCCGCGTGCGCTTCCGTAGAGCACGGACTGCGTTGCGTCAACATCGCTGGGACCGTAGCCTCCGTCGAGCGTCGTACCTCCAGCGTAGGCGCTTCCAAGGAACTCGAACTGCTCGGAGGCGGTGTGCCCAAGCTGAAGTATTAATCCACCGCGCCGCTGCGACATCCGCTCCTGCCACTCCACGGTGCCACTCTCGATGCTGATGCGTGCGGTGCCGCTGCGCGATTCCAGCGCTCCAAGCGCCGTCGCGTTCAACTCCGTCTGCGAGCCGAGCAGCAGGTTGGAACGAAGCATCAGGCTGCCGCGTTCGTAGCCGTGCGCCACGCTGTCGTCGTGCAACGGCTCCCCGCTATACGTGGCAAAGGCCGCAACCCCCACCTCGTCGATCAGGCCGGTGTAGGCTACCCCGGCGGTTCGCTCACCCACGCTCCCCTCCTCAACGGCAAGCGACGTTGAGCCGCCAATCTCGGTCTCCTCGGTTGGCATGCGGGGAATGATGTCGATAATGCCGGAGATGGCGCCGTTGCCGTAGAGTGCGCTCGAAGCCCCCTCCGCAATCCTTACCATCCCGATTGCCTGGGTGGGGAGAAGATCGAGTCCATAGAAGACATCGGTGCCACCGAAGACCGGCACGCCATCCAGCAGCACCGTGATGTTTGTCGGCTCCAGTCCCCGCAATCGCAGGAAGCTTGCGTTATCGATGCCGCAACTGGTGCGGAGGGATGTACACGAGCTGTAGCGCCCCAGAATCCCTGTCACTCCGGGAGTGAAGGGCGCCTGCTGCTGTACTTCTTCGCGAATCGACTCGACGCGGCAGCAGCCATCCTCCACCGAGCGGGATCGCCGTACCCCGGTCACCGAAACGACGGCGGGTGGCTGTAACGCCGGTTCCATGAAGATGATGCGCTCCGAGGCTCCCGGCCACCACACGTCTTCGGCAGGGAGGTATCCAGCCGTGGTGGCTGTGATGCGGAGCGTGTCGCGCAGTGGCGCACGCAGCCGTGCAGCGCCCGAATCGTCGGTGACCGCGCCTGTCGGCAACGTACTCCACCGGCCAGCGGTGTCGCGCACGGCAAGACGAATCGTCGCTCCCCGCAGGAGCGCTCCGGTCTCCGTGTCGATGGTGCGAACGAGAAGAGTGTCGCCGGATACCGGCTGTGCCACAAGGCTCCCATGCCACAGCAGTGCAAGGAGCAGGGCACCCAGGCAGAGAAGGGACAATCGGGGTGGTCGATGGAAAGAGCGGAAATGCATGGCAGAGATCCCTGATGATGTGATATAGACGCAGCAGCACACCGCCAATAGGCAGCGTGAAAGCCCCGACAAACGATTGCCGGAGTCGGTGAAGTGCTGGCGCTGAATCAGCAGGGAGGGCGGTCGAGAAGGACGCGGGGACGGAAGAGGGGAGGTCCGTTGAGACCACACGCAGGCGTGGAGATGTGGGAGAACTCAACGGTGGAGAATACGGTCAGCGTGGCCGGAAGCGAACTCCAGCAGCAGGAGCAGAGACCGGCGCACGGCGGCAGAGACTTCGTGTCGTTCTCCGAACGGTACGGTTCCTGTGCGCGCTCCCGGCATCGGTGCCCTTCGCACTCGCTCGCGCACGCTTCACCCCATTCCACAGCCCCGGCCAGCAACGGAGCGGCCGTGGCTGCCAGAGCAAGGGTGAAAAGGATGAGGGAGCAGAGGAATCGCATCGTGGACCAATATAGCGTAACCGTGCGGACTCCTCTTTCCATCACCCTATCTTTCGTCCCGTGCACCGCCGTCACTATCGGCGATCTCCTTCAACAGACCCCAACCCTCGATGACACTCGACCAGCTCCGCTCTGCCGATCCTGACGGGATGTACGATGCCATTGCGGCCTTTCCGCAGCACCTGCGCGAGGGAACGGCGCTCGGCGACGACATCAAGCCAATTCCTGTATCGAAGGCGCGGCGGATTGTGCTGCTCGGCATGGGTGGCTCGGCAATCGGCGGCGATCTGCTGCGCAGCTACCTGACCGCGGCAACCGGGGGAAGCGTTGACATGAGGATTATACGCGGGTATACTCCACCTCCGGTGGACCGAAATACCCTGGTGATTGCCAGCAGCTATAGCGGCACCACCGAGGAGACGCTCGCCGCGTTCGATGCGGTACGGCGGGATGCCGGGGCGGTGCTGGCCATCACCACCGGCGGCACGCTCGGCGAGATTGCTCGAAGCGAGGGCTACCGCACGATCACCCTCCCCGGCGGGCTGCAACCGCGCGCGGCACTGGCCTACAGCTTCTTTCCGCTGGCCCAGGCGCTCGCCGTGCGAAGCGCGCTGTTCGGCGACGAGACAGCGGCCGCAACGGTAACCGGCATTGCCGAAACCGGCGTCCTGCTCGACGCCCTTGCACGGCGCTACGGCGCAGGCCCACGCCGCGGCAACACTGCGTGGAGGACGGCGGAGCAGCTCCACGGTCTGGTGCCGGTGATCTACTCCGGTGCCGACCTTCTCGACACGGTGAACCTTCGCTGGCGCGGGCAGATTCAGGAGAACGGCAAACATCTCGCCTTCGGCAATCTGCTCCCCGAGATGAACCACAACGAGATCAACGGCTGGCAGCTCCCGAAGGATCTGCTGAAGCGGTTCGCGCTCCTCTTCCTGCGCGACCGCGCCGACCATCCACGCACCGCCGCCCGCATCGACATCACCCGCCGGGTGCTGGGACGGAGTGTGGGGCGGACGATCACGCTCGAAACCGAGGGGGAGAGCCTGCTGGCACGGATGTTCTCACTCGTCCACCTCGGCGACTGGACGAGCTGGTACATCGCCGCAATGAACGGCGTGGACCCGATGCCGGTGCCGATCATTCAGAAACTGAAGAAGGAGTTGAGCAGCGCGGGTGGCTGAGGTGCAGCGGAAGAAGCCCACACGAATGCGGCGATGGCGGACGGTGCGCCAGGAGCGAGTTGAGCCAACCCGACACCTCTGCGTTCCGCTCCGCACTCCGCTTCCAGCACAACCGGCGCTCTGTGCCCCTGGATTTCGACTTCGCGACTTTTTGGCAGTTCGGACCAACGATTGCACAATTCATCATTTCTACATCCATAATTCCTTCTATGTTTGCGCACTCGCAGCGGGGAGTAGCGTAGCCCGGTAGCGCGTCTGCTTTGGGAGCAGAAGGTCGTCGGTTCGAATCCGGCCTCCCCGACATCAACGGCGCCCCGGCATAGTGCCGGGGCGCCGTTCCCGTCTCTCGCCCTTCCAGACTGCCATCTCTCCTCCGACTTCCACGGTCGTCAACCATGCTTCCACTCTCGCGCAGTCGCAGGCTCTCCGCAGCGCTCCTCCTCCTCTGCTCGCTTATCGCCGGGTGCGGGGGGAGCGGTGAAGAGGAGACACGCACAACGGGGCAGGGGGGGCGCGTCTATGGCGGCGTCTACAGGATGAACATCCTGCGCGGCAGCCCCAACGGACTCGACCCGGTGCTCATCGACTCGAAGCACGCCGAAGACATCGCATCACAGGTGTTCGACCGCCTGATCGATCTCGACGACAGCCTCCACCTCGTGCCGATGCTGGCACGCACTCTCCCCGAGATCAGCGACAGCGGCAGGACCTACACGTTCCACCTCCGCACCGACGCACTCTTCCACGACGACAGCTGCTTCCCCGCTGGACGCGGCAGGCGCATTACGGCGGAGGATGTGCGCTACAGCCTGACGCGCTGCTGCGATCCCCGCACCAGCACCGTGGCGTTCTGGGCGTTCAAGGAGAAGGTGCGGGGTGCCTCGCGCTACTACCAGCAGATCGAGGAGCGTACCCGCGCGAACCGCCCGGTCGAGGGGGTGGAACCGATCGAGGGATTCACGGTGGTTGACGACTCTACGTTCCGCATCGAGCTTCAGGCACCCTACACCCCCTTCATCTACTATCTGGTCAACACCATCTGCGGCGTTGTTCCACACGAGGCGGTGGAGCGGTACGGTCGGGACTTCCTGCGCCATCCCGTTGGGAGCGGTCCCTTCCAGTTCGTGGAGTGGAACCCGCAGCAGCACCTCATCCTGCGGCGCAACCCCGCATACTGGGAGCGCGACGCACAGGGGAACCGCCTCCCCTTCCTCAACGAACTGCGCTTCACCTTCGTTCAGGACGACAAGACGCAGCTCCAGGAGTTCACGGTGGGGAACCTCGAAGAGTCGTTCGGCCTCCCCACCGAACAGTTCGCCGGCATCATCGACCCGGCAACGCACGCGGCACGGCCGGCCTACGCACGCTATCAGGTGCAGCAGAAGCCGGCAATGCTCACGTGGTTCGTCGACTTCAACACCACACGTCCCCCCTTCGACAACGTGCTCCTGCGGCGCGCGGTGAGCTACGCTATCGACCGCAACCGGCTCGTGCGCTTCACGCTCCAGAACAGTCCCGCCGCGCCGGCGGAGCACGGCGTGATCCCGCCCGTGTTCGAGGGCTATCCGGTGGATCGCGTGCAGGGCTATCGCTTCAACGCCGACAGCGCGCGCGCACTGCTGGCACAGGCAGGCTACCCGAACGGCGCAGGCCTGCCACCGATCTCGCTCCACATCTACCCCGACCCACGGCTTCAGCAGGTAGCGCTGGCGCTGCAGGATATGTTGAAGTCCACGCTGAACATCAGCGTTCAGATCAAGACGCTCCAGACCCCGCAGCTTCTCGAACAGGCGGAGAGCGGAGCGCTTCAGTTCTGGGGAACACGCTGGTACGGCGACTATCCCGACCCCGAGACGTTCCTGCTGCTGCTGAACGGAGCGCTGGTCCCCAGCGACCCGGCGGCGAAGAGCTACCCGAACAGCACACGCTGGCGCAACCACAGCTACGACAGTCTGCTGGCACTGGGAACCGTGACGCAGGATCGCGCTGCACAATCGGCGCTCTACGCGCAGGCGGAGACGATTGCGATGGCGGAAGCACCCCTTGTGGCGCTCTTCTACGAGATGCACTACCGGCTCGTGCAGCCGCAGGTGCGGGGGCTGGTGCTCAACGCGATGGCACGCTACAGAATGAAGGAGGTGTGGCTGGCGGCGGAGAAGGGCTAGGAGCCTCTCCTCCCCATTGCTGGCACGGCTCCTCGCTTCCGTGTGTATATTCAGCGCAGTGCTCGTGATAGACGCATTCCTCTCTATCTCTTCCCCACACGTCGTATGCGCTCCCCCTTCCGCCTTCTCCTCTGCCTGTGTGTTGTATCGCTGGCCACGGCGAGCGCCGGCGCACAGGTTCCCACCCCCTCGAAGTGGGGGACACGCACCTCCACGCGCGGACTGACGGTTGGCCCCTACGCCACCTTCGGCGCAGCCATGACGATTGGCGCGCCGAACAGCCTGAAGGTGGAGCCACGCTTCGCCTACCGCCTCGGCGCCGACGCCACCTATCCGCTGACGACCGGGATCTCCGCCACGCTCGGCCTGGGACTGGACAGCCGCGCCACCGAGATGTACCACTACAACCAGGAGGAGTTGTACGAGATCGCGCGGGTGAACTACTTCTCGATAACGCCGGGGTTCGCCTTCCGCACCTTCTGGCTGGGACTGAACATGGGGATTCCCGCCGGTGGCGGACGGACGCTCAACCTGAACGAGGAGACGGACCTCGACTTCGATGAGGAGTCCCCGCTCTACAACAACCCCTTCCTTCAGGCGCCGTTCGAGCGCGACACCGCCGGACTCGCCTTCCCGCTGAAGCCGAACTTCATGCTGGAGCCGCGCATCGGCGCGAGGATTCCGGTGATGGAGTCGGAGAGCGGGTGGCTGGGAGTCGACGTGTCGCTGGGCTACACACTCAACGAGCTATTCGAGCGCAGTTCGGACCATCCGGGCGACAGCGATGCCGACTACCACATGCCCTCCATCCACGTTGGCCTCTCCTACAAGTTCGGCATTCCTGGCACCCAGCACACGGATTGAGCAGCAGAGGAACCCGCCGGCAGCGTTGCACTGTTCCCTCCACGAGTCACGAAACTCCTTCCCCGATATTCTCTCAACCCTCTTCCTGATCTCCTAGCCCTACCGTTATGCGACTTTCTCTCTCCACCCTTCTCGCAGCGGCCACTCTGGCGCTGGTCGCAACCAACCTCACCGCACAGAGCGACTACTCTCTCCGCAAGGCTACAAGCAAGTTCAGCATCGGCGCCGGGTTTGGTCTGGGTGTGACCTTCCCGACCGGACCGCTCGACAGCAATCTGGAGAACACGCCCGGTCTCTCCTACCGCTTCGGCCTGAACGCACGCTATCCCATCAGTCGTATGTTCAGCGCACTGCTCGGAATCGGCGGCGACTTCCGGCAGGTGGGGAAGAAGGTGAGCGGCCAGTCATCGGGACAGAACTACAACTTCACCTACCTGTTCGTGGAACCGGGGGTGGAGATTCGCTCGTTCCGTGCATCGCTGAACATCGGCATTCCGGGCGGCGTGAAGGCACCGAACCCGCTCGACCCCAACGGCGACCAGATCGACCCGGGAAGCGATGTGCAGGAGATGCTGCTGGAGCCTCGTATCGGCGGCACGCTGGTGATCATGGAGAATGAGCGGAGCTGGCTCGGACTCAACATCGACGGCGGCATCGCCCTCAACACGTTCTACAAGAAGGACGCGGCGGCATTCCGCGAGAACGACACTCCCGCCGCCCACTCGATCAATCTCATGCTCGGTGCAACCTATCAGTTCGGTCTGTGACAGACCGGCTGCGTTCGTTCACCTCTACCGACACCATGCACGCTTCGACCATGCACTTCCGGCGACTCACCTCCCCCATGCTTCTTGGGCTGCTGCTTGTAGCGCTCTCCCCTGCGCTGCTCCGCGCACAGCCAGCCACCGACCCCTACAACTTCAGTAACATCCCGGTGGACGAGTATGGTTCGTCGAACGCCTATGTAGGGTTTGGTGGTGGTTTCGCCGGCCTGGTGATGCTCCCGAACTACGATGGGATCAACAGCCTTGCCAGCCGCGCGAGTCTCCCCGGCTTCGAGGGACCGTTCGTGATGCTGGGTGGCGGAGGGTTCGGCAGCGCCCTGCTCGTCGACAACATGCGCATCGGGGCGTACGGGTTCAGCGGCTCGAAGAGCGTGGAGGACACGGTGGCGATTGGAGGCACCCCCTACAATCGGTCGATGACCTTCGCGCACGGCCTAACCGCCGGAGGAATCGACTATGCGATTCGGCTCGGTGGCGGCTTCACGCTGGTGCCGGGGATCATGCTCGGGGCAAGCACCTACACCCTGCAAACCGCGCAGTCCCAGGAAGAGCTGGACGCCAGCAACCTGCTGCCCGGCGCGGGCGACCCCAACACCTTCACCTCGCGCGTTACAAGCGACCAGCTCTTCTACTACCCCAACATTTCGCTGGAGTGGGTGGTGCTGAAGTACATGATGCTCCGCGTCGGAGCGGGTTACTCTGGTGTGTTCGTCGGCAGCGATGGCCTCGACTGGCGCGACGGCAACGACCACAAGGTCAACGGCATGCCGGACATCAGCACGAACGGCGCAACCTTCCAGTTTGGCATCTACGTCGGGTTCTTCCAGTTGCGATAAAGGCCGGAGCGAAAGAAGGAGCACTTCAGGCGTCTGCCCGACACCCGCTCTCGCAGAACACACTTCCGAATACCACTCCGCCCGATGCAGCAGTTGCTGCATCGGGCGGAGTGCATCAGGCCCTTGTCGTGGATTTACTTCTCCGGCTGGAGGATCACCCGCAGCAGCCGGTCGTTGTTGAAATACCGCTGCGCTGCCCCCTGGATATCCTTCGCCGTGAGCTTGTTGGCGAGCTTGTCGATGTCGGGAATCGTCTCCGGGTCCTCGCCGAGCCAGTAGCGACTCGAAAGCATATTCATCCAGAAGCGATTGTCGCGGAGCTGCACCTCGCGGTCGCGCAGATAGGTGCTCTGCACCTTCTGCACCTCGTCGCTGGTCGGCCCGTTCTTCTTGTACTCGTCGATCACGCGCAGCGCCTCGGCGATCAGTTCGTCGGCACGCTTGGGATCGCAGCCGAAGCCGAGCGTCATCGTGTACTCCTCCTTCGGATACTTCTGCGGACGGATGCCGATGTAGGGACTGTAGGCCCCACCCTTCTCCTCGCGCAGACTCTCGCGGATACGGTTCTGTAGAACCTCGGTCATTGCGCCGGCAAGAAAGCGCTCCTCCCGACTGTAGGGGAACGAACCCGTCCAGATCATCTGCACCTGTCCCTTCGGCTCCACCCCCTTCCGCACACGCTTCTCAACGGGAGCAGTGGGGAAGGTCACGCCAAGGTCACGCCACTTCTCCCCCCGATTCGTTGCGGGGAGCGACGCCAGATAGCGCTCGACGAGCGGACGCATCTGCTCCAGCGTGAACGAGCCGACGAAAATGAAGGTGAAATCGCTGGCATCGGCGAACCTGTCACGGTAGATGGTGAGCGCACGGTTCTGCGAGATGTTGGGTAGGTCGGCCAGCGTTGTCGGCATCCGGCGCGGGTGGTAGTTGTAGAGGACACCCTGTAGTGTGTCGGCGAACGCGTTCTCGGGCCGCGCAGCACGGTTCTGGAGATTTGCCTCCATCTGCTTCATGTAGACGGTATAGGCGTTGGGGTCGCTGCGCGGCGCGGTGAAGGTGAGGTAGGTGAGCTGAAAGAGCGTTTCAAGGTCCTTCGTCGAGCCGCCGCCGCTTACCCCTTCCTGGAGTTCGCTGATCGATGGACTCACGCCCGCCACCTTGCCGGTGAGCATCTTGTTCAGCGTTACACGGTCGTACTCCCCCAGGCCCGACTCGTTGACGATTGCCGCAGCGTAGGTTGCCGAACGGTAGTCGTCGTCGGAGACGAGCGAGGTTCCGCCGGGGCTTGTCGCGCTCATCAGCACCTCGTCGTTCTTGAAATCGGTGGGCTTCAACACCACGCGGACGCCGTTGGAGAGGGTCCACTCCGTTACGCCGATGCTTCCCATCGTTCGCTCACTCTTTATCGAACCCGGCGTCGGGCTTCCACCCATCAATGCGCCGGCCGTCACCTTGTCAACGTAGGGGGACACCTCCTTCTTTGCCACGCGGTCGAACACGGCGAGCAGCTCGGCCTGTGTTGGGACGTCCACCCCCTCCTTCTTCGGCGAACTGGCGGTCACCACCCGGTTCTTGTCGGTGATCAGCGCGCGCGCAGCGCGGTTCACCTCCTCAAGCGTGATCGTCGGCAGAATCTCCTGGAGCTTCCTGTACTCCCACTCGATCCCCGGCGTGGGGGAGCGGAAGAGGAAGTGCCCCACGTACTCGTTGGCGAGATTTCCCGACTCCGTCTTCTCCCGCTCGTTGTACTGCTGCTCGGTGGAGCGCAGCAGGGAGAGCTTCTGCCGCTCAAGCTCGCCGGCAGTAAAGCCGTGGCGTCGCACCCGCTCCACCTCGGTCATCAGTGCCTCGAGTCCGCGCACGATGCCGCCGTTGGGAACGCCCGCTCCCACCTGGTGCATCCGCTTGGCGGTGTTGAAGTTGCCGGTGGTGCTGTAGGCGAAGAGGAAGGGGGCGTCGGCGCTCTGCCGCACCTCGTCCAGCCGCTCGCCGAGCATTCCGTCGCCCAGGTAGGCCACAATCGTCTGGCGGTAGCCACTCTCCGAGTTCACGGAGAGGTAGGGATGCTTGTAGTACACGCTCACCGCGCTCCGCGTGGCCTCGGCGTCGGAGGCCACCGCCACGAGCGTCTGCTTGTGGTCGGGGATCTCGATCTGTGGACGCTTCGGCAGCCCGGTGCGGGCGGGAATGGAGCCGAAGTGGCGCATGATCGACTGCTTCATCGCCTCGGGATCGAAGTCGCCAACGGCAACCACCGCCATCAGGTCGGGGCGATACCACGTGCGATAGAAGTCGCGAAGCGTCTGGTAGTGCGCCGTGTCCAGCACCGGCTTCATGCCAATCGGCAGGCGCTCGGCGTAGAGCGAGTTGTGGTAGATGGTGGGGTAGAGCTGGTCGCGCATCCGGCTGTCGGCGCCGCGACCCAGCCGCCACTCCTCCCCCACAACGCCGCGCTCCTTGTCGATCTCCTCGTCCTCGTAGCTGACCTTGTCGGCCCAGTTTTCGAGGATCATCAACCCGGTGTCGAGCGTTGCGGCGCGGTCGCTCGGCAGTTGCAGGATATACACCGTCTGGTCGAACGAGGTGTAGGCGTTGAGGTCGGCACCGAAGCGCATGCCCGAGTGCTCGATGAAGTTGATGATGGCCTGCTTGTGGAAGTCCGCCGTGCCGTTGAAGGCCATGTGCTCGCAGAAGTGTGCAAGACCCCGCTGGTCGGGGTTCTCCAGCACCGAGCCGGCGTACACCGCAAGCCGCAGCTCGGCGCGGCCCTTCGGTTCGGCGTTGCGCTGGATATAGTAGGTCATCCCGTTCGGCAGCGTGCCCACCACCACATCGGGGTTGAGCGGCAGCTCCCCGGTGCGCGGCTGCGCGCGCAGCGCGCCAGCAGCGAGCACGAGGAGTGCGGAGGCCGAGAGAAACAGGAGAGACCACGATTGAATCGATCGATGTCGCGTCACAGTGGGTTGGGAAAGATGAGAGTATTGCCGGAAGAGGATGCGTCCGCGAAGCCCAGCAGAGAACGGATCGTGCCACAACGGGTGGGGATGCCCGCGCAGCCGGACAGGAACGCAAAACTACACAGCGCCGCCGAGAAGCGCGCGGATCGAGTTCGTATCTTCGAGCACTCTCTCCGGGACTTTACCCCAATTCATCGCTCTGCCAATGCGATCTCTTCGATCGGCTCTGCCACTTGCTCTCCCTGCACTGCTTTTCGCGTTTGCCGCAGGACGCGCACAGACTCCAACGGCGCTCGTTTCGAACGACTTCCGCTACGGCGTTGGACGGCAGTTCGACAACGATACGGAACGGAAGAAGGAGTATCTGGAAAACATGCTCGCCACCCGGCTCTTCCTCGGGGACTTCACCCTTGGCTTCCGGCTGGAGATCGACAAACCGCGCGAGTTCGGACGCGACACCATCGGCCTGAAGGAGTACTACGCCGAGTTCCAGCGCGACGGCCTTGCGGCGCGCGGCGGAACCTTCTACCATCAGGTGGGGCGCGGCATGGTGATGAACACCTTCGAGTCGCGACCCATCGGCTTCGACACGCAGACCGAAGGGATACGGCTTCAGTACAGCATGCCGGAGTTCAGCGCCGGAGCGTGGGGTGGCATCCTGACCAGCCCCGACATCAACAACTCGCGGCGACTTGAGGAGTACCTGATCCGCGGGGCGAGCGGCGAGGCGCGGCCGCTCGACGGCATCGGCGTGGGTGGAAGCTACATGGCCGCCAGCGGCCGCCGCACAACGCTCGGTTTCGCCCGCGCGTTCGATGCCTATCTGCGCGAGGGGTGGCTGCGCATCGAGCAGAGCGGGTTCCGAGCCTTCCTGAACTACGGCGAGAAGCGCACCGACGCCGATAGCGCCACGCTTGCCTCGAACGGCTCGGCGGGCCGCGGCTATGGATTCTACGGTCTCGTGGGCTACAGCGGCGCAGGATACTCGTTCGGCTTCGAGATGAAGGACTATCGCTTCGATCTGGTTCCGCCGAACGGACAGGTTGCAAGTTCGCGCGCCACCCGCGCGCTGCCGTTCCAGAATCTGCCCACACTGATGCCCGTGCACGACAAAACGCTGCTCGCACGCAATCCGCACGCCCCCGACTTCAGCGACGAACTTGGCTTCCAGTTCGAGTCGATCGTCAACCCTGCGGATGAGGTTACGCTCACGCTCGTTGCGAACGCCGGAAGCCGACACAACGCGTGGGAGCACGACCGGGATTCGAGCGGTGCGCAACTTGAGGGCTATCACCGTGTTAACGAGAAGCCCCGCTCCTTCGCGGAGTTCTCCGATACGCGCTATTCCCCCTACTGGGAGGTGTTCCTCCACGGCGAGTACGAGCCGGAGGATGCGGACTACATCGTTGCCGCCGCACTCCAGCGCCGCAGCAACGTCGATATGGCGAACGGACAGACCACGCGGGTCAGCTCGCTGATGCTGGAGGGGACAGTCAACCTGACCGAGAGCGACGGCATCCACGCAATCGTCGAGCTGCAACGCGCGTTCGACTCGAAGAAGATCACCGGCGGCAACGACTCACTCGGCTTCGCCCCCTCGGACGGCAGCTACAACAACGGACTGCTGACCCTAGAGTACAGCCACAGTCCACGCTGGGCAGTCAATACCCGCATCGAAGTGAGCACGACCGACCAGGAGGAGCAGGGAAGGCACGTGTGGCCGGTGGTGGGGGCAACCTATCGCATCGGCACGCAGCACACGCTGGGAATCCAGTACGGTGCCGAGCGTGGCGGCGTCGTCTGCACCGGGGGCGTCTGCCGGTTCATCAACCCCTTCCAGGGGTTTCGCCTCTCGCTTTCGAGCAAGCTGTAGCAGAAGACCGTGGAGCGCCGAAGAGAGCAGGGGAGCAAGCGAGAGATCGCACGGCCCTCGAAGAACGGCACAGATCATCTGCCGTCCCTCCCGGTCGCCGGTCGGAGCACCCCCTGCGTGCAGAGTTCGAGGGAACATCCGGCCCTCCATCAACGTTGCCATACGAACCGGTCGATCGCACAACTGGCCCCTCCATCCCCCGACTTCCCTACTTCCAACCTCCTACTTCCTGATCCCATGTCACTCCATCTCTGCCGTTCTCTTGCCGTTGCACTCGTTCTGCTGGTGGGCAGCCTGACGTCGATGAAGGCACAGTACCAGCGCACCGTGTTGATCGAGGAGTTCACGAGCGTCACGTGCAAGCCCTGCACCACCGCCACGGCGGTGATCAACCAGATTCTCACCACCCCCAACGCCCCGCGTATTGCGGTGATCCGTAATCAGGTAAAGAACCCCAGCCCCGTCAACCCCTACTCCACAGCGGAGTCGGAGGATCGCGCCGACTACTACGATATCAACATGGCGCTCCCCTTTGCGGGAGTCGACGGAAATACCGTGACCCGGCCGAACGACCAGAGCCAGTTTGTGCCGCGCGTCGAGGACCGATTGCTGGAGGAATCCCCTCTACAGATGACGGTAACGCAGTCGATTTCAGAGGGGCAGGCCAGCGGCAACGTTGCGATTCAGGCGGGGCAGGATGGACTTCCGCCGGGCGACTACAAGCTGTATATCGTTGCGGTGGAGCGCATGGTGCACGACCCGACGATAACGTCAATCGCTGGCAACAACGGCGAAACGACGCTGTACGATGTGATGCGGAAGATGGTGAACGGACAGAGCGGCGCGTCGTTCACCATCGACGCCGATGGATCGGTGACCGTCCCGTTCAACTACTCCGTGGCATCCGAGTGGCAGTCCAACCAGATGTACACCGTCGCCTTCGTGCAGCGCGAGGGGGATAACGAGGTGATGCAGGCAGGGTTCAGCGTGCGTCCGCAGTCGGGAGTTGCCGTAGAGGCCAGCGCTCGTGGGAACCTGGGGCTGGCAGTTGCGCCGCAGCCCGCCCGCGACCGCGCAACAGCGTCGTTCGCGCTGGATGCCCCTGCCCGTGCAAACCTCACACTGCTCGACGCGACCGGCACAATGGTGCGGACGCTCAACACCGATGTGCTTTCAACAGGACGCCACGCGCTCGATCTCAACCTTGTGGGACTTCCGGCAGGAATCTACACTTGTACAATCGAGGCAGCAGACCGCCGCGGCGTGCAGCAGGTCGTGATCGTGCGGTAAGGGAACAGCTCAAACGAGCAACCGCGCCGCCTCCACAGTGGAGGCGGCGCGGCTCGTTTGGTCCGTTATCAACCCAACGGAACGCTCTGCGCAACGTGGAGCAGCGAACCAGCGCGCCGGCTCAGCGACGGCCATCATGCCCTGCGTTGTGGCGATGAGCCGCCGCCCTGCAACGTTCGGAGCAGAAGATAGCCGAGCGACAGCCCGACGCCGAAGAGGACCGTCACGCCCCACGTCCGCAGGTGTGCGTGGGGATGGAGCAGACGATCCAGTATATCCACGACAAGCGGTTGCGGTCGTGTGACGATCTCCCAGCTGTTCCACCGCTCGAATCGACCGAGGTAGATACCGAAGCCGCAGAGGAAGAGCGACACGATTGCCATACACCACCCAGTCCGCTCCCCAAACCGGCGCGCAACCACCCCGTGAACGTCGATCAGTGAAAGGTAGCCGAGCGCAAGCGCCGTTCCCGCACACGACAGCAGCAGCGCCAGGTCGTACCAGAGCGGCACAGCGCCCTTCGGAGCCAGATGGAGCAGGTCGGTGGTGACGTAGGGAGCGTTGGGAAGGAAGAGAAGCCAGCAGGCGAAGAGCACACCAAGAAGGAAGGAAGCCCCTCCGCGTCGGTCAAGAGCGCGCACAGCCCAGCCGAAGAGCAGCGGCAGCAGCGCAAGGAAAAGATTCCAGAGGAGAAACCGGTAGATGCCGGTGCCACTGAAGTGCATCCGGCAGCCAATCAAAACTGCACACCACGCGAGAAGCGCGGCAACGATCCAGATGCGCCGGGATTCGTGTGGTGCCGAGGTGGTGGAGAGAAGCATTGACGTGCCACTATGGAAGGATCAGGTCGCCCTACGATCGTTCTCCTGTTCGAGTTGCGGAAGGATGACGCGGGCGATCTGCGCGATGTTTCGCGCATCGTCGATCCCACGATGGTGCGTCCCCTCCAGCCGGAGGCCAAGATGGCGAAGCGCCCTGTCCATGCCGCAACGCTCCACGCCGCGAAGCCGCGCAAACTCCAGCTTGACGTTGACGTGGCGTGCAAACCCGCCGGGAAAGGGGACCCCGTGGCGCGCGCAATCGAGCCGGAACTGCCGCACGTCGTACGCCCCCCAGGAACAGAGCGTGTACGGTTCCGTTCCAATCCACTCAACGAAACGCCCGAACACCGCCGGGAAGGTATCGGCATCCGCCACATCCTCCTGCCGAATCGACGTCAGTCTGGTACAGAAGGCGCTGAGAACCGGTTCCTCCACCGGGCGCACGAACTCCGCGAACTCGCTCACTGCCGGTCCCGCTGCCGAGGCGAGCAGCACTGCCCCGATCTCAATCGTCTCCATGCGTGCCGAATCGTACCGCTCATTCCAGCAGGTGGCCTCGAGATCAACGATGACGTAGCGCATAGCGATGGTTCGGTGCTCTGGATGGTTTTCGCGGACAGAACGTACAAATGAGGCCGCACGATACACCCCAGCCACAACCAGACAGCGCCCTAGAAGATGACGTAGGAGATTCCGCCAAGCACGGTAAGGGTTTGCGGACGGGGCGTGCTCCCGGCACTGACATCGTCCACGAAGTCGACCAGACCAAACGAGTACCGTGCCTCGGCGTTGAGCCGCCACTTCTCGCCCAGCGGCAGCCACGCTCCCACCCCAAGATCGAGCGAAGCCGTCAGTGGGCTGAACTCGGTGGTGTCGTTCGAGGGCACGCTGGTGTTGGTGGCCGAGAGCAGCGCGCCGAGCGTGGTTCCACCCGTAATGTAGGGGTGAATCAGGAAGCTCCCCAGTTCTACCTTTATCGCAATCGGGATCTGGAGATAATCGATGTCGTAGTTGTTCACCGTCTCCAGTCCGTTGCTCGAACGCAGTGTAACCTGCCGCGTGGTGGGGGTGTAGTTGATTTCGGCGTGCGCAGTCAACGGCTCGAACAGCGTAAAGTCCGACGTGGCACCGATGGTCCAGCCTTCGGTTTCACCGAGCGCATCGCCCAGCGAGCGCTCGGCGGCGAATGACTTTCCTGCATTGAGGCCAACGGTCAGAATCTGCGCACGGACGGCACAGACACCGAGCAGCAAAAGGAGGGGAAGGAGACGGAACGAACGACACATGAGAGTGGAGAGGGTTCGTGAATGGATGTGCAGCAAACCTACAGTCCCGGCGAGGTTGGGCGAGAGAAAGCCACAGAGCGCGGTCTCTTCCCCCTCATTCTTTCCGCAGAAGGCTCGGACGAAGGTCCGGGAAACCGGACAGACTCCATAGGTTGCATCAACCCGTCAGTACCCTGGAGAATTCCGCGCGGGCGCACTCGGTCGCAAAGAAGCGAAGAAGGTTGAGGCTGGCGGAAGAAAATGTGCGCACACCGCGAACGATGCCTCGACACTCCGACCCTTTGCCGAACTCTCCCGCAACAAGGCTCCACGCCCACCCCTCGTCACCGAATTCCTCCCCGCTCATGACTCGCTCCAGTGTTCGCGGTCGGCTGGCCCCGAGTCCAACCGGCTACCTCCATCTCGGCAACGCACGCTCGTTTCTGCTGGCGTGGCTTCAGGTGCGTGCGCTGGGCGGAGAGATCATCCTGCGCATCGAGGACGTCGATGCAGCGCGGGCGGTCCAGGGTGCCGACCGCGCAATCGTGGAGGACCTGGCCTGGCTCGGTCTCGACTGGGATAACCCTCTCGACGGCCGATTCTACCAGTCGCAACGGCTCGACAACTACACCACTGCACTCAGCAATCTGCACAGCCGTGGCCTCCTCTACGAGTGCTTCTGTTCACGCCGCGAACTCGACTCGATTGCCAGCGCACCGCACGGCGTGGCAGGGCCGCGATACCCCGGTACCTGCCGCGAGTTTGGGGAGCGCGAGCGCGAGCAGCGGCGGCGCACGAAACAGCCCGCCCTCCGGCTGCGCATTCCCGATCCCTGTCCTGTCGAGTTCAACGATCTGGTTGCCGGTTTCCAACGGACCGACCTGGCGCGGAGCGCTGGAGACTTCATCCTTGCCCGTGCGGACGGCGTGATCGGCTATCAGCTTGCCGTCGTTGTGGACGACATCGCGCACGGCATCACCCACGTGCTGCGGGGTGACGATCTCCTGGAGAGCACGCCGAGGCAGATCCACCTCCATCGTCTCCTCGGCAACACCCCACCACACTTTGCCCACGTGCCACTGCTGCTCGGCACGGACGGAGCACGCCTCGCGAAGCGACACGGCGCCGTCTCCCTTGCCGAACTGCGCGCAGCGGGGGCGGATCCTCAACGGGTGGTAGGTTATCTGGCGTCGAGTTGTGGCCTGCGCGACGTGGCCGAACCGTGCGCACCGCACGAACTGATTGCAGGGTTCGACCTCTCCCGGATCGGACGTGAACCAACCGTGTGGCGTGGGGAGGGGGAGGAGTGGGAACTCCCCTGCACTTCCCGGCGTTGCCCCAATACCCCGCCCACATCCTCACAATCCTCACGAGGCACCGATGATTACCCTCACTCCATGGCGCACCCACCTCCTAGTGTGCGCCACAGCGGTAACGCTCGTAGCGTGCGGCAAGAAGGCCGAAACTCCCATGGGCGACTCGACAATGATGCGCGGCAACACAGTGGCACCAACGTCCACAACGCCACCGATGGCTGACACTGGTACAAAGAACAACGCGGCGCCCGCAATGAGCGACGGGAACATCGTTGCAAAACTCGGCTGGGCAGATTCGATGGAGATCGAGCAGGCAACGCTGGCCCAGAAGCAGGGCAGGAGTGCCGAGGTGAAGGCCTTTGCGAAGATGATGGTCACCGACCACACGAAGATGATGAAGGAGGGGAAGGACATGGCGGCAAAGGCCGGCATCACCCCCGCTCCTCCAGCGAATGACCCCGATATGGCAGCTGCCGAGGCGACGATGGCGGCGCTCAGGGCGGCAAACGGCACAGCGTTCGACTCCCTCTATATTCAGACCGCGGTGAAGGACCACACCGCCGTACTCGCTATGATCACCGCAGCGATGGGGATGGCGCAGCACTCCGAACTGAAGGCCCACCTTGAGAAGGGGAGGCCGATTGTTCAACACCATCTGGACGAGGCGTGGGCGCTGCAGCAGAAGATGGCAGGCGCGAAGTAGATACCATAACCGTCATCATGGAGCAGTGGGCTTCGGTTATGACCGAAGCCCACTGCTCATTGTCGATCTGGCTGCGCCCGCCGCTACTTCACTGGATCCTGCGACACGAGCAGACTTCGATCCTGAGCCAGCAGGTAGAGTCGGTCGTCGGGACCGAACCAGGCGCGGATGAAGGAGACCTGCGGCGGTCCACCAAGCAGTTTGAGTTCGGTCGGCTGCTCCTGCGTCACCCTGCTGAACCATAGTCCGGTGCTCCCCCCAGCGCTCACGTAGCCGTTGGCGCTGTTGAACGCAGCCGCACCTGCCGGCCTACCGTTGGCACTCACACCCGATCCGAGCAACTGCCAGGTCGTTCCCCCATCGTTCGACTGGTACGCCTCACTGTAGAACTGGTAGGTGATGCCGTCCTGGAACATTACCGAGGTGTAGAGTGTGCCCGCCACGTCCTCCACAACCCGCGTGACAGCGCCGGGCGCGTTGATCCGCCGGGGGTGGCCGTAGGGATCGGTGTCGAAGAGGAAGATGGTGCTGGGAATCTTCGTGTTGATGTTGATGAAGGCGGAGGAGAGGATAAAGCCACCCCTGCGCCTGCCAAGAAGAACCGGCATCCCCGGCACATCGTTGGAGCCGCCGAAGGGAGGACCCTGGAGCGAGTCCTCTCTCCAGCTTGCACCATCATCGGTGGAATGGTAGATCCGGGTTGTTCCCCCAACCAGGAATTCGCCGCCGGGTGCCGAGGCAAAACGGTTGAACGTGCCGTGTGCCCCCAGCACCTTCCACCCCGCAGCGCCTTTTCGGAGGAGCATGTTATCGGCGAGGAGCAGCAGCTCTCCGCCACGCCCGAAGCCGATATCCTGGATGTTCTCCGTCGCCCCAAGACCCGAGGCGCTCCACTCCGCTCCGCCGTTCGCCGAGAGGAAGAGTCCTCCGGCCCCTCCTCCCTTCGTGCCCTGTCCAAGCACAATCCGCTCCCCCCGCGCTTCAATCGACTCGCAGCTTCCACAGAGGAACCGCAGCTCCCAGGTGCCGTTGCCCTTCAACCGGAGCAGTTCACCGGCACGCGTGATGGCGTAGATCGAGCCATCGGCCCCCTCGCGCAATTCGAGAATGAGCGGGGGACGATTGTACGGGGTGATCGCGGTAAAACTCGTGCCGCCGTTGCGGGATACGCCGAGGTTTCCCACGGCCGCCATGTAGCGATAGATGTCGCCGTTCGAGGCAACGAAGAGCTGGAAGCCGGAACCGAAGGTCGCCATGTCGGTCGTGAGCGTCGTCCACGTGACCCCACGGTCGGTCGATTTGTAGAGTCCCTCGTAGTTGGTGACGAGCAGATCGCCCGATGGGGTGAAGGCCAGACCCGTGCCATACCGCAGCGTCCGTGCTCCCGCCCCGCCCGGCATCCCGATCTGTTCCCACGTCGTTCCCCCGTCGGTGCTGGTGTACACGGCCATTCCCGCCGGATAGCTGTTGATGGCGACATACGGCTCGCCCGACGGCGAAGCAAGCATTCGCACGCCTTCAACAAAGCGGTTCGCAACATCGAGAGTGGTCAGGCGCGGTCCCGCACCGATGTCGTCGAAGACGCGAAGGTCGGTGGTGGTCAGTGCGTAGATCTGGCCCGACTGCGTTGCCATGACCTGCGTGTACTCCGCGTCGCCGTGTGCAAGAACCGGCACCCCTCCCGACGCCGGGAGGGTATACAGCTTGCCGTCGATAACGGCGATCGTTGTGTTGTCAGGAGCAATCGTCACATCGGCGACGTTCCCCCCGATCATCGGCAGGTCGGTCAGCCGCGTCACAGCAATCGCACTGCTCGATGGAGTGCCGGGGGACGGGCCAGGATCAGCGGGATCGGTACACCCCCCGATCAGCAGTGGGAGCAGCAATAGAAGGAATGAGAAACGCATCATCGCGATGGGGAGAGAGGGTGGAATCAGAACGTGAGGTTGAACGTGCCCTCGGTGATCGAGCGCCCCTCCCCGGCTCCATTGCTGATGTCGGTGTTCCCCTCGAACGAGAATGTTCCCTTTGCGCCGGTCGCCGTCAGCTCCTGTACAACGAGCGTTCCGCTCCGTGCAGTGAAGATCTTCGAGTTGACGCCGCTGCTGGTCATCGCCGTTTCGCTCCAGATTGCGCGCACGGAACTGGTGAGCGTCAGCGGGTAGGTGCCGGGTTCACTCACCGGACCTGTGATGTTGAGTTGCTTCGTGGTGCCCGCACCGAACTCCGAACCGCCGATGGCAAGGATATCGTTCTTCCACTGCGTGTTGAGGGTGGTGGGCGCCCAGGAGCTTCCGCTCACTTTCAGGCTGAGCGGTCCGTTGCCTGCATCGGGACCTGTTGTGTCGTCGCTGCCGCAACCGGCAACCACGAGAACTGCAAGAGCGAGCAGAGGGGCGGAGAGGAAGGAGCGTGTCATGGTCAATCCTGGAGTACGGGTTGGAAAGGGGAATGAGATGAATCGGCATCGAGCCGAGTCCTGCTGTCCAACCACAAACTTGGCCACCTGACCAGGGGGAGTTCAAACCGGGAATCGCGATATTCTTACCATCATTCCGTCGATGCTGCGGAGGAACCGCCGCCGGTTGTCCACCCCGCGCTGTTGTTGAACGTCGAAGCTTCCCGCATGTGCTCCTCCGCTGTCACAATGGCACCGGTGAGCGGCAGATGGAAACGCTCCCCTCTGCCACACTTCTCCAGCAGATCCGTTCTTCCCTCCTCTCCCGATGAACTATCTCTTCACCTATCTCCACGCGCTCGGCGAGGAGGAACGGACCCAACTCGATGACCTCCTCCTCTCTCCACGCGAGCGGGAGACCCTTGCAGCACTTTTTGCAATGGAACCGAAGAGCGGGGCAACGAAGGAAGAGGCGCGGGTTCGCCTTGGCATGAGCGGCACAATGTTCGACAAGACCTGCTCGCTGCTGCTGCGGAGAGTATACAATACGATAGCCCCGGAGGGTGGTATGCAGCTTGTCCGCGACCTGCATGGGCGGGGACTCCACGCACATCTCCTGCACGAAGTGCGCGTGCAGGAACGGCAGATCGCACAGGGCGGACGGGAGGAGCAGCTCCGCTTCTATCACGACCTCTTCGTGTTGCTCCACCAGAACTTCACCATCCACTACGATCCCGTGCTCGCCGCACGGATAGCCCGAAAACTCCATCGCCTCGCCCCCGACGCTGACATCCGCCTCTTTACCGAAGCCTCGATGCTCGCGATGGCGGTGTGGCGTGCAGCAGCAGGCGAGGCCGACCCCGAGGTGGATGCCGGCCTTCTCCAGCGCCTGCAGCGCCTGCAACGGCGCGTTGACGGCGGGGCCGGGCCGCGAACGCGCTACAGGCTCCTGCGCAACTGGATTGTCTACTACGGACAGATCGACTGCCAGGCAGAGGTTCGGGCCGACCTTCTCGACCAGACAATCGACCTCTGCCGCACGTACCCCGAAGTTCTCGGCAGCGCCGAACTGCTGGGCGCACGCATGATGCGCGCGGAGCACGAATACTTCTTCGGTGACAGCCACCGCACAGCGTACGAACACTACCGTGCCATCTTCGACGAACACTCCGACGCGTTGAGCCAGCAGCGATACCATCGAAGCAAGTACATCCAGCTTGCAACGATTCTTGGAGAGTATCACGAGGCGGAATCACTCCTTGAACGCTTCGCCGCGTCTCCCAACGACCCCGATGTAGGCCACACCAAAGGCTCGGCACTGGCGTGGGCAAAACTCTATCTGATGACCGACCGCTTCCCGGAGGCACGGAACGCCATCGACCTCGCCTTCGAGCTGAACCAGAAACGCTTCTTCGTGCAGTTCGAGATCGAGTGCCGGCTCCTACAGACGGCGTGGTGTGTTCTGAGCGGCGACGTCGAGACGGCGGAGCAGCTTGTGCCCACACACCTGAAGTATCTCCGCTCGAAGGGGTATACCCCCGCCAACTCGCTCCACTATCCCTGGTTCTTCAAGCTCGTGCTCGCCCTTATCGAAGAGCGGCACACCGGGAAGCGCCTCTCCCGCCAGCTTCAGCAGCGATACGACGGATTTCAGCAGGGCGCCGCAGCACAGTACGGTCTGCTGCTCGAACGAATGCGGAGGAGATAGCGGGCAGGAGGTGCGAAGCGAAAACTGTTCCTCAATAATCTTCTGCACAACCGAGCACACCCGCCGTTCACCGATCGCAGCGGACAGGAGGAGCGGTGTAGCGTAGTTTGCGGCTCGATGACCTCGCCTCTTCCATCCCCTGCCGCGCCCCCGGTGCGCCGCGACCCGCGCATTCGCTTTGCGGTAACGCTTGCGCGCGCGCTCCACCGTTACGGCACACCGACACACCGGCTGGAGGAGACGATGAACAATGTTCTGCAACGGCTGGGTCTGGAGGGAACGTTCTTCTCGATCCCCACCGGGGTGTTCGCCTCGTTCGGCTCGCCGGAGGAGCACCGCACCAGCCTGATCCGCACCGAGACCACCGAAACGAATCTCGAAAAGCTCTCCGCACTCGACGAACTGGCCGAGGAGGTGATCCGGGGCGACCTGGACGCAGGAACCGGCACGGCGCGGGTCGGAGCAATCATGGCAACACCCTCGCGCTATCCACCGATGCTCGTGCTCGTGGCAATGGCGCTCTCCAGCGGCACCGCCGCACGCTTCTTCGGCGGCGGGTGGCGCGAGATTGCCGTTGCCGCCGTGATCGGGGTGGGGATCGGCGCGGCGGATATAGCAATCCGCCAGAGCGGCGTGCGCCGGATTCTGCCGATTGTGGCAGCACTCATCGCCTCGGCAGCGGCAACCACCGCCGGACACTACGTCCACCCCTTCTCGATCTACGTTGCAACGCTCGCCGGCGTGGCGATCCTCCTGCCCGGCATGCAGATCACCACGGCGATGACCGAGCTTGCAACGGGCAACCTCGTCTCCGGTTCAGCGCGGCTCACCGGAAGCGCCCTCGTGCTCCTTGAACTCGGGTTCGGCGTGGCTGTGGGCGGACAGATCGCCCACCTCGTCCTGATGAAGCTCGGCCTGGTGGGGGGCGGACAGATTGCCCTTCCAGCGCTGGAGCTGGGCGCAACGCCGATGCGCCTGCCGGAGTGGACGATCTATGCGGCCCTGATCCTCGCGCCGATGGCCTTCACCGTGCTGCTCCGCGCCCGTCCGCGCGATCTGGGGTGGATTGCCGCCGCCAGCATCCTGGCGTTCAGCGGCGCGCGCGTGGGCCGCTACCTGATGGGACCAGAGCTTGGGGCGCTCGTGGGAACCGTGGCGCTCGGCATCGGTGGCAATCTCTTCGCCCGCATCACCGGGCGCCCAAGCAGCGTACCCATCGTTCCCGGACTGGTTATCCTCGTTCCCGGCAGCATCGGTTTCTCGAGCCTCTCGAAGTTCATTGCGCAGGATGCGCTGAGCGGGGCGCAGGCGGGGTTCAGCGTGGTGCTCGTCGCGATGGCGCTCGTCACCGGACTGTTGATCGCCAACGTCATCGTGCCGCCGAGAAAAAGCCTCTAGATGCACAGGGAATGGAGGCTCCGAGGGAGCGTGATACGCACAACCGTTCTCTCGATGTTCCGGTCCACCACCCCGCCACCGCAATCAGCCGCTCAATCCCGACAGTCCTTGATCTACCTTCCCGGCTCCCGGTTTTGGGAGGGGGCCGTATATTTGTCCCTCTTCATCCCGAACCGTTGTCTATTCAGCGCCCATCGATGCACGACGCTCCGACTGTTTCTGCTCCATCCTTTCCCGACACAGCTCCCATCAAGCCTCCCCGCAAGCGCCGCCGCTGGCTCTGGTGGATCGGTGGCGCCATCCTTGTCCTCGGCGTCTGGCAGCTCAGTTCGAGCGTGGCACCCACCGTGGTTCCCTCTCCCGTAAAGGCTGCCGCGGCCGTCACCGACGAGATCTACGACGCAGCCTACGGTGCCGACATCATCGAGCGGGCACACCAGCTCCCCCGTGAAGTCAATATCCTGGTGGTGGGGCTTGACAATCGCGTGGCAAGCAACGACAACCACGCCGACGCCATCCACCTCGTCTCGATCCGCACGAAGGATTCCGTAGGGGTCACCATCTACTCGGTGCCGCGCGGCACCGAGGTGAAGGGCTACAACATCGATCCCGATCTCTCCTTCATGGCAAACGTCCGCGCGCTGCGCGGACGCAAGGCGCTGATGGGAGCGGTGGCCCGGCTCTGTGGCAAGAAGAAGATCGACTACTACATCGAGGTCACTTTCAGCCACGTGATGGGCGTGCTTGAACTGCTGGGCTACAAGGATCCCGCCACCGCGCTCCAGTACCTGCGTCACCGGAAGTCGTACGCGCTCGGCGATGTGCAGCGGAGCTACAACCAGGGAAAGTTCATCCGCCACCAGCTCATCAAGCGGGGCGATCTCCTCACCGGCGCAAAGGGGGATGTGCTGATGCGGATGGGTCTGGGAATGGTGGACACCGATCTCGACCTCAACACGGCCCAGGCCATCGTCTACCTGCTGCGCGAGGCACAGGCAATGGACGAAGAGCACGTGGCGGTGGAGATGCGGCCGCGCATCAACTACTCGCGTCTGGACAGCACCGACACGCCCGACCCCAACCAGATCGGCAACGTGGTGAACATGCTCGTGCGCCGCACCGGAGGGATGATCGACGACCTGGGGCGCTACAACCCCTACCCGAAGCTGCGCGACATCATCACCCGCGCCTCGGCGCTCTCAAAGAATCCGAAAGCAACGATTGCGGTGCTCGAGCCGCTGTACGAACAGAAGGCCTGGCTTCAGGTGCAGGAGCGCCCGCAGCGCGCCCAGCTGCGCGACAGCGTCGAGGATATGCTCGTCCGCAGCTACATCGCGCTGAAGAAGCCGGAGAAGGCGCAGGCGGTGCACGACTACATGGTCAACGAGCGGAAGGCGTTCAGCGAGGTGGAGCGCGAGACGCGCTCCTTCTCCTACGGACGCCGCCAGGGCGTTGCCCACCACGAACCGAACGATGCTGCCGCGGTTCGCCGTGCACAGCAGGACAACGCAGGGCAGAAGCAGACACGGGTTCAACCGCAGGAGACCCACACGAACTCCCCGTCGCACGACGTGCTTCGCAACGATGGACACGACACGAAGCCGGCAACACAGAACGGTGCCAGCAAGCCGGAGCACCCGGCGGAGGACGACAAGCCTTCCACCCCTCCCGACAACACACCCCACCCGAATGAGGGGAGCAGAGCACAGCGGAAGGATGACGCCCCGAAGGAGTTGGAGGTCGTGCCGATCAACGACGGCAAGCCATAAAAGCGCCACGCCGATACAAGCGCGCCGCCCGTACATCAACCGTACGGGCGGCGCGCTTGTATCGGCATTGAGCCGACACGATCAGGATCTCTGCCGGTTGGATGCGTGCGGCGAGACGGGACCACGTGCCGTGCTGCCCACGTGATATGTTTTCGCCGTAACACGACGGAACGTTGCACGAGCGGCAAGGCTTTCGTATGTTCGACGTGTCCATTTGGAACCGCCATGAACAACAATACAGAACTTACAGAACGCCAGAGCGATATTCTCAATGTCGTTCGCTCCTACCTTCAGGAGCATAACTGCCCACCGACCGAGCGGGAAATTTCCGCGCTGGTTGGCATCAGCCGCAACGCTGTGCGGCGCCACCTTGCCACACTTGCCGACCGCGGGCACATCGTTGCGGGGGAGAAGGGCCGCAAGCGCCAACTCCAGCTTGCACAGATGCCCCGCATGATTTCGGTGCCGGTGGTTGGCTCGGTGCGCGCAGGCCAGCCACTGCTCGCCATCGAGCACCAGGAGGGAATGATGGCCGTCGATGCCGGTCTGCTCGGCAGGGGACGCGAGGCAAAGGAGGCATTCCTGCTCCGCGTGCGCGGCGACTCGATGATCGACGCCGGTATCGAGGAGGATGATCTGGTGCTTGTCCGCCGTGCCGAACGGGTGCGCAACGGCGAGATCATCGTGGCACGGATCGGCGACGAGACAACCGTGAAGCGCTTCTACCGCATTGCCGGCACTGTGATTCTGGAACCTGCCAACAAGCAGCACCAGCCGATTGTTGTGAAGGATCCACAGGAGTTGACCATCGAGGGCCGCGTGGTGGCGCTGATTCGCTCCTTCAATCCCGGCCCTGCCAGCGGAATGCGGGTGCAGTAGCGGAGCAACCCGGCAGCATCGAATCGTACAACAGGCGCGGCACCGGAATTCTCCGGTGCCGCGCCTCTCGTATCGTGCAGAAACGCCAAGAATCAGGAGAACAAAAAAAAGACCGCACGGTTCACCCCTGATCGTGCGGTCTGTTCGGATTGAGCATTGTGGCCGAAGCGTTACTGCTCAATGAGATATACTCGACCATGCCCGCTTTTGTTCCCGCCACCTCACACTTTGTTCTTCACGCCCCCTGCCGAACATTCCGGGCATAAAAAAGACCGCACGGTTCACCCCTGATCGTGCGGTCTTCTTTGGAGAGTAGGCAAGGCTGAAGCCGTACCACTCACAGGGATATACTCCCCCATCCCGAACTTTGTTCCCACCCCTGCCAAACTTTTTTGATCAACTTCCACCGCACGAATCGGGCACTGGATCAACGCCGTGCCGAACGGCTCCGCTGCGGCGATCCCGCAACGAAAAAGCCGCACGATTCACCCCTGATCGTGCGGCTTTGATTGGAGGGTGATGACGAAGCATCACCGCTCACTGCGATATACTCTTCCATCCCGACTTTTGTTCCCGGCACCCGCGCACCATCCTCAAACAATTTCAACCACAGGGAGGGGCATAAAAAAAGACCACACGGTTCACCCCTGATCGTGTGGTCTTTCTTTTGTGAGATGAGTATGAAACTCTCCTCTCCAGGATATACTCTGCCATCCGCCACTTTGTTCCCACGCAGCGAAAGAAAATTTCTCCTGCCGGGAAAAGGTGGTTATGGCAACGAAAAAGCCGCACGATTCACCCCTGATCGTGCGGCTTTGATTGGGAGTGGGAGACCGAAGCATCACCACTCACAGGGATATACTCCCCTATCCCGAACTTTGTTCCCAAACCATCCCCCTACTTTCTTCAGGGGTCCTGCCGAACATTCCGGGCATAAAAAAGACCGCACGGTTCACCCCTGATCGTGCGGTCTTCTTTGATCGAGGAGAGTAGAACTCTCTCCTCCCAAGAGTATACTCGACCATCAACAATTTTGTTCCCACTCCGTGGGAGGAATCCTGCACAATCAATGCAGAGACCTCACGCCATGAAAAAAGCCGTACGATTCACCCCTGATCGTACGGCTTTGATTGGGAGCGTGAGGCCGAAGCATCGCCGCTCACAGGGATATACTCCCCCATCCCGAACTTTGTTCCCACCCCTACCAAACTTTTTTGATCAACTTCCACCGCACGAATCGGGCACTGGATCAACGCCGTGCCGAACGGCTCCGCTGCGGCGATCCCGCAACGAAAAAGCCGCACGACTCACCCCTGATCGTGCGGCTTTGATTGGAGGGTGATGACGAAGCATCACCGCTCACTGCGATATACTCCCCCACCTCGAACTTTGTTCCCACCCCTTCGCCACTTTTTCTTTGCAGCCCGGCACCGTGGTGCCATCGAGCGATTGACACCGCCACCTCTCACGTCTTGAGCTTCTTCTTGCGAGCCGAGGGGAACAGGATGTTGTTCAGAATCAGGCGGTAACCAGGGCTGTTCGGATGGAGCTTCATATCGGTGGGAGGATCGCCCACCGCATGCTGGTAATCCTCCGGGTCATGTCCGCCGTAGAAGGTGAACGTTCCGCGATCCAGATTACCCGTCACGTACTTTGCCTCATCGGTTCCCTCGCGCTCGGCCAGAATCGTTATCCCCTTCTTGATGAACCGCTTGTGGAACGCCGTGGTCTGCCCCATGAACCCTGTCACCACACCAACGTGGCACTGGGTCAGCATCGTGGGAACAGGGTCCTGCTTTGCGGAGAAATCGAACAGAGTGAACTTGTCTGCGGCCCGTCCGCCCGGCGGGGGGAGCACGTCGATGTTTGCGTACTCGTAGATGTAGGGATCAAACTCCACCTGGAAGTTCTCGAACACCAGTGTCTGCGAGAAGTCCAGGGCGCTCTGCGCGTTCGCCGCCGGTGGGTCGCCATCGAACACGGCATCGCAGATGTCGGTGCCCGCCGCCGCAAGCGCGATATCGTACGTGTCGGTGGCGGAGCACATCGCGAAGAGGAAGCCACCATCGGAAACATACTTCCTGATCTTCTGCGCCACGGCGAGTTTCAACTGCGACACCTTGGCAAAGCCAAGCTCCTGTGCCGTCGTCTGGAGCATAGCCACCTGCTGCTGATACCACGGAGCGTTGCTGTAGCTGGCCCAGAACTTGCCGAACTGTCCGGTGAAATCCTCGTGGTGGAGGTGGAGCCAGTCGTAGCCCGCCAGCCGCCCCTCCAGCACCTCGCGATCCCAGATCTTGTCGTAGGGGATTTCGGCGTACTCCAGCACCATCGTCACCGCATCGTCCCAGGGCTGAAAGGTCGGGGGGACGTAGACGGCGATCCGCGCCGCGGTTTCCAGACGAACGAGGTCCATGTTCTTGTCGTTCGACTGCACCTCGCTGTAGATCGAGGCAGCGTCGGCACCGCCGACCTGCTGGAACGTTACCCCGCGGATGCGACACTCCGCCGCGGCAACGTCGCTCCAGTCCATCATGAACGCCCCCCCCCGATAGTTCAGCAGCCAGTCCACGGGGATATTCCGCTTCAGTGCCCAGTAGGCGATTCCGTACGCCTTCAGGTGCTCGCGCTGTGCGTTGTCCATCGGAATCAGCAACTTCTGCGCCGCCGCCGGAAGAGCGAGCAGACAGAAGAACAGGATGGCAGCAGCAGAAATGCGATGCGGTGCGTTCACGAGAGGGACAGGAAGATCAGAAATCCGTGGTACGAAGCAACGTGAAGACGTTGAACGTGAGGGAAGGTGCAATCGGTGCCAGGTCCGTGACGGCGATGCCGCGGCACAGGCGCATATCACCGGCCAGCAACTGTCACTGCTCCAACCCTGCCGGCACACCGTTCGGATAGCGTTCGCGAATCGCCAGCTCGATCTGTTCGATACGCCGTTCAGGGTTTGGATGGGTGCTGAAGAACTCGGGCGGGCGCCCTCCACTGGAGGCTTCACGCAGAGTGTTCTGCACACCGATCATTGCCCGGGGATCGTACCCCGATTCCGTCATGAAGCGGACGCCGAGCCTGTCGCTCTCCAGTTCATCGCCGCGACCATACTTCAACTGGACGAGCTGGGCGATCATCTGCGCCACGGCTGCCGTGCGCATACTCGAAGGATTATCGGGATCGTAGGTGGCAAGCACCGCGGCTCCGGTCAATCCCTGGGTGAGCTGGGCCTTGGCAATCTGCTCGGCACCGTGCCGCGCCACAACGTGGCCTATCTCGTGCCCGAGCACTCCGGCAATCTCCCCATCGGTCTTCAACCGCGCCAGCAGGCCCGTGGTGATGAACACCTGCCCTCCCGGCAGCGCGAACGCGTTGATCGTGTTCGGATCATCGAGCACGTGGAACTCGTAGCGGTACGGCGTCTGCTTCGCCGCCGAGCGCTCGACGAGACGGTTGCCGATCCTGTCGATGCGCGCCTGGAGCGCGGCGTCCGGCACCTCGCCACCATACTGCTGAAGCATCTGTGGTGCGGCCTGCAGCCCCATCGCGATCTCCTGGTCGGCGGTTACCCCACCCACGTGCTGCTTCTCGCCGGTGACGGGGTTCTGCTCGGTGGAACTGAAGTAGGTGAAGAGTGCACCGGCAGCCACCACAAGCGCGATGATCAGTCGCGATGAAAGACAGCCGCGCCCTCCACTGCTTCCACCGAACATTCCCCCACCGAACCTGCTATCTCTCCCAATGATGGGCATCGTCTTGCTCCCTGTAGAGTGTGAAGTGTCACCACTCCCCCAACACGGCCCGAACACCGGAGAGTTCCAAAACAGGTGGACAGTGCAGGGTTGGACGTCAAGGGCAGAGAGTCAATGGAAGCGAGCACGTCCTCCCCTCAACGCCCCACCTTCTCTTCTCATGCGCCCTTCGTCTCGGCCCCGATCGCCGTCAGAATGCGCTCGACGTGGTCGCGCACCTTTGGACTGAAGCGAAGCCGCATCGTGGCGTTCGTCTCGTCGAACTCCTTGTCGAGCACATCGGCCAGATCGTAGAGCCGTGCTGCCTGGTGCCAGCGCTCGATTGGCAACTGAACGACGAGTTCCATGAACGACTGCTCGTAGACCTCGGCAAGCCTGTCGCGCAGCGCCCGAATGCCGAAACCACGCGCAGCGCTCACCGCCACGGCGTCGGGATACTTCGCCAGCAGATCGCGCAGGCGGTCGTCGTCCGAGGGGATCAGATCCACCTTGTTGAGCACCATGATCGTTGGGACGTGGCCGGCACCGATATCGCGCAACGTCTCCTCCACCGTGGCGATGTGCGCGGCGGCGGCATCGCTGCTCGCATCGACGACGTGGAGCAGCACGTCCGCTTCGCGTACCTCGGCGAGGGTCGAGCGGAAGCTCGCCACCAGATGCGATGGAAGCTTGCGGATGAAGCCGACCGTGTCGGAGAGAAGGATCGTGCGCCCTGGCGCAAGCTCCACCGCCCGAACAGTGCTGTCCAGCGTGGCGAAGAGGCGGTCCTCGGCGAGCACCTCGGCGCCGGTGACCTCGTTCATCAGCGTCGACTTCCCGGCATTGGTGTAGCCAACGAGGGCGACGCGAAACATCTCCGCCCGCCCCTTTCGCTGCGTCTCCCGCTGCGTGTCGATCCGCTCCAGCTTCTCCCGGAGGTGCGTGATGCGCGTCCGCACGAGCCGGCGGTCGCTCTCGATCTGCGTCTCGCCCGGTCCCTTCGAACCGATACCGCCGTACTGCTTGCTCAGGTGGCTCCACATCCGGCTCAGGCGCGGCAGGAGATACTGAAGCTGCGCCAGCTCCACCTGCGTGCGCGCCTCGCTGGTGCGCGCACGGGTTGCGAAGATGTCGAGAATGATGCCGGTGCGATCAACCACCTTCCGCTCGAACGCACGCTCGAGGTTGCGCGCCTGCGCCGGCGAAAGCTCGCCGTCAACGATCACAATCGTGATCTTCTCCTCCTCGATGATGGCCTTCAGCTCCTCTACCTTGCCACGCCCGATGAAGTGCGCAACGTCCCGTTTCGGGAGGTTCTGCACCACCGAGAGGACCGTATCCGCTCCGGCAGTATCCGCAAGAAGCTCAAGCTCTTCGAGATGTTCCAGCGTCTCCTCGCGCGACTCCGGGTAGACGTTCAGGCCGATCAGGAGCGCGCGCTCCCGTCCGGTCTCTGCCACGACGTGCAGCCTGTCGCGCCGCTCGGTTCGTGGCTCGACGTTCGAGAGATTGTCCGTTTCGTTGTGCTGTGTACTCAATCGTGCTCCGTGATGCAGGGGGTTGTGATGGTTCAAATCAACACTGGAATAATGAGCGTTGCCGCGAGCAACAGCAGAGACGGGAATCTCCAGAACGGATTGCCTTGCCCGGAGTTGCTGCTGCCGAAGCGCAAAGTACAACGACGGCACGATGAGCCGCGAGTCTCCAGCATCGCCCTCCACCCCGCTCCACCGCCACCGACGTTGCCTTTAACTCCTGCGAATCATGCATCTTGGTCCCGCTCTCCTCCCTGCACTCCATCAGGTTCCAGCATCGCAACCCTGACAGAGCCGGACCGTGCCGTTCTCTGTTGACCTCTTGTTGACTGCCCGCCGTTGCTTCCCGACCGGCACGATCCTCTCCCTCCTACCTTTCCTCCCCCGTTATGTCCCGTCTTGTTCGATGGATTCCCGTGCTTGCCGTCGGCGTCGGCGTGGCGTTGCTCCCGGTCCCCGATGGAGTTGCGCGCAGCTCGTGGAACCTCCTCGCCGTCTTCCTCGCCACCATCGTCGGACTTGTGGCGTGCCCGCTGCCGGGGGGAGCAATCGTCCTGCTCGGCGTGATTGCCTCGGCGCTGGTGGGCGGATTGAAGCCGGAACAGGCGCTGGCGGGCTATGCCGATCCCATCGTCTGGCTCGTTCTCTCGGCATTCCTCATCGCGCGTGGAATGATCAAAACCGGATTGGGACGGCGCATCGCCCTTCTCTTCATCCGGGCAATCGGTCACCGCACGATCGGTCTTGCCTATGCGCTCGTTGGGGCCGACGCGCTGCTCGGCGGCGTGATCCCCAGCAACGGAGCACGATCCGGTGGAGTGATCTTCCCCATCGCACGAACCGTGGCCGAGGCGTACGACAGTCGCCCCGGCCCCACTGCCGACCGCCTCGGCGCCTTCCTGATGCTGATTCTCTACCAGTGCGACGTAGTGGTGTGTGCAATCTTCATTACCGGCCAGGCCTCGAACACACTGATTGCCAAAACCTCGGCAACGGTGGCGGGAATCGCTGCGCCGACACTCGACTACCCCCTGTGGCTGCTCGGTGGCATCGTGCCGGGTCTTCTATCGCTGCTAGTCCTGCCGCCGATTGTCATGCGCCTGATGCGCCCCTCGGTGCGGCACACGCCGGAGGCGCGCGCGTGGGCTGGGCGCGAGCTGGAGGAGATGGGGCGGATGGGACGCGCCGAATGGCTGATGCTCCTCGCATTCATCACGATGGCGGCCCTGTGGCTCACCACCGGGTGGCACGGCATCAACTACGCCATCGTGGCGCTGTGCGGCGTTGCGCTCCTCATCGTCACGGGCGTGCTGACGTGGGAGGACATGACCAGCGAACGCTCGGCGTGGGACGTGTTCGCGTGGTATGGTGGCCTTGTGGGCCTTGCCGTGGCGCTTGCCGGCACCCGACTCCCCGAACAGTTTGCCGCGCTTGCTGGAAGCTGGGGTGCCGGGTGGAGCTGGGGGGTGGTCCTTCTCCTGCTACTGCTCGTGTACTACTACTCCCACTACGCCTTCGCCAGCATCACCGCCCACTCCTCCGCGATGCTCGCCCCCTTTCTGGGCGTTGCGCTCGTTGCCGGTGCGCCCGCCGGACTGGCGGTAGCGGCGTTTGCCTACGGGAGCAACCTGATGGCCTCGGTCACCCATTACGGCACCACGCCGGGACCGATCTACTTCGGCGCGGGGTACGTGGGGCAGGGACGATGGTGGCGTATCGGTGGAATGCTGTCGGTCCTCCACCTCTTCCTCTGGGGAACACTGGGCGCTCTCTGGTGGAAAGTGCTGGGATGGTGGTAACCACGACCTGCCGGTGCGCGATCAGTGCGGAGCATTCGTTCGTGGGTTCATCGCTCGCGAGCACATGTCGGGAGCCTAGAATCGGACTCGTCCAGCATGGATTTCAGTGTCGTAGAGTATATACACGACCCCGCCGCGCTGGTGGCGCTCGAACAGCGCTGCAAGCTCTTCGAGCATGGGAGCGGAACGAGGATCGTCGAGCGGTGGAACGTAGGAACTGGAGAGAAGCCGCGCGCGCAGACCGGCAAGATCAAGCTTCTGCTCGTTGGGGAGCGTGAATCTCGAAAAGCTTCCTGCCTCGAACATCGGCACCAGCGCGGCGGAATCGATACGTGTATGGCGGACGGTGGCGTAGTCGGTGCCGTGGCGGAGCAGCAGGCGTTCGTACTCCTCAAGGAACCGAGTGCCGTCCGTTCGCCGTGTATTCCAGATCAGCATCAACGGCGAGCCGGGCGTCGCAATGCGCGCGAACTCCCGGCGCGTCCCCTGCGGTTCAAACCAGTGAAACGCCTGCCCCGCCACGATGCCATCAACGCTTCCATCGGGAAGGCCCGTTGCCTCGGCGCGCCCGTCAACGCTCTGGAAGGCGGAGCCGTAGCCGCCGAGCGAAGATTCGGCAGCCTCGCGCATCTCCCGGTTCGGCTCGACGCCGATCACGGAAAAACCGTGCCGCAGAAAGAGTTCGCTGGAAATACCGGTACCCGAACCGATGTCGGCAATCGTACCCTCCGGCGGAAGCATCCCACGCTCTGCAAGAACCGCTACGATCTCGTCGGGATAACCGGGCCGCGCAGCCGCATAGTTCGCAACGCGATTGGAGAAGCGGCGCGTAGGATCGGACGTGTCGGCGAACTCCATGGAAACGATCAGTACTCCATGTGCAACTGGAGGCTGTCGATGGCAATGGTGGATGGGTAGGGATAGAGGAACTCCCCCGTAGCAAACGATCCCTTGACGGTAGCGTCGATCGACCGCGAATACTTGCTGACCTTCGTCACCTTGAACGAGGCCCACGAGGCGTAGGGGAACGCGTAGGGGTTGGGAATCAGCCAGCGGGAGGTGCTGCCCGGCAGGGTACGGTAGAGCAGCCCCAGACCGCTCTCTGCATACCCGTAGGTGCCCAGCGGATCGGACTGTAGCCACGCCCCATTCCCCCACACCCCACAGCGATTCACCACCAGCTGGCACCACTGCGGCGTGAGGTAGAACTTCACCGACCCTACCTGATGGAGTTGCGAGGGGAAGCCGGCGCAGAGACGAAGCGAGACGGTGTCGGGCACACCGTTTGTCATGTACACCGTCAGAACAGTGGCAAAGGGATCAACGGTGAGCGGACACTGGATCGACTGTCCTGCCGCAGAGCCATAGAACATGGCGGTAATCTTCGGCAAACGCGTCTGGAGCAGCACCGTGTCGAGCACGCTGATCGTGTCAACGCGCAGCACGTTCAACTGGACCGTCTGCACGATGGTATCGCGCCGGATGATCACCGTGTCGCGGATGAACTGCACGGTGTCGGGAGGCAGCGCAATCGTATCGTTCCCGCGCGTGATGGCGTGCGCCGTATCGCTATCCACCGGCACCTCTCCGCACGAAGAGCATGCCAGCAGGGCGACGATGATGAGCGTGGCAGTTCCAACGAACCTGCGCAGAGAAGAGCCGTGTGTCATCGTGCGGACCTATGGGAGTTTGAACTCGATACCCGTGGTCAGCCCCCAGCGACCCGAGGCGAGAGTCTCCCCGTTGTACTGATAGAAGAGCGTGCCAACCTCGAAGCCCGCGTTCAGCCCGAACGCCTCGCCCAATGCCAGCGAGGCCCCCAGCCTTCCACGCACCAGCGGCCCCGCACCTGTTGCGCCAATCGTGCCCTGGAACAGGGGGCGCACCGCCGTTCCCGGAATCGCTCCGGGGATATAGCGGAACGTGGCTCCTCCCCACAGATACGCCGGGCGCTGCTCGATCATGAGTGTATCACCGACGGAAGGCCGGAGCACCTGTGCGTAGCGTTCGTATCCACCCTCCACACCAACAGCAAAGGAATCGGTCAGGTTATAGTAAACGGCGCCCGCAGTGTTCTCGAACAGACTCTGCCGCGCGTTCCCCATCGGCACCGACGCCATATCCTTGTTGCCAAAGCTCCGGCGAAGCTCGACGGTGAACGGCGAGCGGAGCGAGACGGCGTCCTCAAGCGGTGAACTTGCCGCCAGCGAAACCGCTGTCAGTGGTGTTGCGGGAACGCTCAGCACTTCGTTCGCTGCCGAGGGGGAGGCAGCCTGTGGAGAAGTCTGATGCAGCTGCACCGGAGCGCTCGCCCCCACACTGCTCACCGGCTCGCTGCCGTTCGACGCAAGCGAGGCAGCCTGCCGGCCAGGACGCTCGATATAGCGGATCTTCTCCACGACACGCGGCGCCGAAGGGATGCTGCGCACCACCGTTGCGCCCGGCGAACTGAAATCGCCGCCGACCGTTGCGCGCGGCAGCCCCGGAATGGCAGCAGCGATGGAGTGGCCGGTCGTCACCGTAGCAATCGTTGGCTCGATTGTGTTCCGCACGACACGCTCACTCTCCCCGGTTCCCAGCAGCAGCAGCGTTGCCACAACCCCTATCACCATTCCACTCACCGTTGTGCCGATGCCGCCCCTCCACCACGCTACCGTTGCAGCGGCGGTGGGAGCAGGCGCCAGATCGAGCGCCTGGAACAGACGCATCTCAAGCGACGCGGGGGGAGCGTAGGCCACACGGTCGGCACGAACCGCCTCGCCGATGGAGATATGCTGTCGCAGTGCCTCCCGCATTTCGGGATGGGCCGCCATCAACGCGAACAGCTGTTGCTCCCCTTCGGGGTCCAGCGTGCGGTCGATGAATTCCAGAATCAGAGCGTCACTGGTGTTCATAGCATGAAGTCAAGACTGCGCAGCACACGCTACGCCTCCTCGAAGTAGGGAGTCAGAATCCTGCGGAGCTTCTCCTTGGCGCGGAAGATATGCACCTTGACTGCGGCAAGGCTCGTGCCCGTCACCTCGGAAATCTCCTGATAGCTCAAACCGTTGTATTCGCGCAGCACGAAGGCCTCACGGTGGTGCTGCGGCAGCAGTTCCAGCGAGCGCCGCACAAGCTCGGCCAGCTCGACGTTCTCGTGGCTGGGCTGGAAGTCCACCTGGTGAAAGTCCTCCACGTCCACCGTGGGTTTGGCGTCACGGATGGCGTTCAGGCACAGGTTGCGCGCGGTACGGAAGATGTAGCTGGCAGGGTTGGCAATCTCGCGGCGCTGCCCGAAGCAGACGTTGTAGATGCGGATGAACGTCTCCTGGAACACATCGCCTGCACGGTCGCTATCCCCCAGCATGCGCAGCGCGTAGGCGTAGATGCGGGAACGGTAGCGCCCATACAACTCCACAAACGCCGGGCGATCCCCTTCGCCCAGAAGGGCAAAGAGCTGCTCGTCGCTCAAACCGGAGTGTTGATGGATCGGGTGCGCCATGAGCATCGGGAAGATGGGGCAGCGGAACGCGCTGGGGAGACACCCCGAACGCGCCACAAGTTACGAGAGCCTCGAAGGAGGAGTGTGGTGGATTGCGGAGCGCCCGGCCCCGCGCCTCTACTGCTGACGGATGGGAGGGGCACGGGAGTGTTGGGCAGGCGCGCTGGCCGGGCCATCCCTTCGAAAACAGGAGGTTGCAACCTCATTCCGCCCGAACAACGGACATCCTACGCCCGGTCCCGCTCCTTCGCCTCGTTCCAGTATCGCTCCATCTCATCGAGGGTGGCGTCCGTGAATCCCCGCCCCTGCTCCAGCAGTTGCGCCTCGACGTGCTGGAATCTGCGGATGAACTTGTGCGTCGTTCGCTGCAACGCCTCCTCCGGGGCCACACCGAGCCGCCGGGCGTAATTCACAATCGTGAAGAGGAGGTCCCCAAGCTCCTCTGCAACGTGCTCGTCCTCGGCGGGAGAGCGATCAGCCCTGCGCGACAGTTCCACCGCCTCCTTCAGTTCCCCGATCTCCTCCTCCACCTTCGCCAGCACGTCATCCGCGTGCTCCCAGTCGAACCCGACCTTCGACGCCTTCTCCTGCACGCGTTCGGCACGCTGGAGTGCTGGAAGCGCGCGCGGCATATTCTCGAAGATGCTCTTGCGTCCCTCCTTCATCTTCAACTGCTCCCAGTTCTGGAGCACGGTTTCCGGGTTCTCCGCAACCGCGTCGCCATACACGTGCGGGTGGCGGTGGATCAGCTTGCGCGAGATCCCCTGCACCACGTCGTTGAAGTTGAAGGCGCCGCGTTCCTCGGCAATCACCGAGTGCATCACCGCGTGGAGCAGGATGTCGCCAAGCTCTTTCCGCAGTTCGTCGTCGTTGCCATCCTCAATCGACTCCTTCACCTCGTAGGCCTCCTCGATAAGGAGCGGACCAATCGACGCGTGGGTCTGCTCGCGATCCCACGGACATTTGCGCCGCAGTGTGCGAACAATCGCCATGAAGTCGTCGAAGGTGTCGCTGGGAGGAATCATTGCAGAGATTGATATGGGACCGTTGTGATTATCACGAAAACAGACGACACCCCACCAGCGTGCGAGGATGGCGTGCGCTCCCTTCACACTTGGCGTACGACTCCTACCCGCCTCTCGTAGAGCACAGCACACTACCGGAGTGCAAGCGCCATCTCCACCACCTCGCGCGGGATGTCGTCGTAGTTCGCTTCGGGACGGAGCGCTTCGGCGAGAGGGACACGGTTCGGGGGCGTGCCGATGTTGAACGCGCCGAACAGACTGCTCGCGCACTCCTCCTCCAACAGCCCGCGCACCATGTGGAAACCGAGCCAGTCGGCACGGAGCACATCGGAGACCGATGCGCCGCCGCCGCGCTGGAAGTAGCCCATATCCACGGTGCGGATCTCGTGCTCGCTGCGGCGGCGCTCCAGCGCGTTCTCGACAATCGCCTTGATCTCCTCCAGCGTCTTCGGGTATGCCTCGCTGACGATGATGCGCGTGTCGCGCTCGCGCGTGTCGATCATGTCCGCAATCGCCTCGAAGTCCACGTGTTCGTCGGGACGGATGACGTACTCCGCCCCGGCGGCGATACCGGCGTAGAAGGGGAGCCAGGCCGAGCGGCGCCCCATCGAGCCGATAATGTAGACGCGCCGGTGAGCCGAGGCGGTGTCGCGGATCCACCCCAGCATCTCCAGGCTGCGGTCGATGGCGCTGTAGAAGCCGAGCGAGGTGCCGTAGATGTTTGCGACGTCGTTGTCGATAGAGGCGGCGGTGAAAAGCACCGGGCGGTGCTGGTCGAACGTGTGGAGCGTATCGTTGAGGTCGCAGGCAGCAGCAAGGCTTCCGTTCCCACCGCACACACAGAGCGCGTCGAACTCACCGGCGATGAAGTTCTCCGCGATTGCGCGGCGCTCCTCCGCATTCGTGCGCAGGCTGGGCATTCTGAGCGTTCCGAGAATCGTCCCGCCGAGCGCGCTGATACCCGCGGTGTCCACCGGCTCCAATCGGCGATAGCTCTTTTCGAGCAGGCCGCGCCAGCCGTCGAGCACGCCCCACACCTCACATTCGGGAAGCAGGTTCCAGGCCGAGCGGGCAACCGAACGGATAAAGGCGTTCATGCCGGGGCAGTCACCGCCGCCGGTGAGAATGGCAAGCTTCATAACCAGGAGAAGTAGAGAGAGCGAAGGGATGAGGTGTCGCTGCTCCGGCAGAGAGGACACTCCCCGCCACCGTCCTGCATCGATCAACAATACGATTCGGGGCTGGCAACCTTACGACGCTTCCCCTACTCTGGCAACATGTGCGGCGACTTCACACCATTTTCCCACGTGTCGCAAGCGGCCCATTCCCATCAATGCAGTTGCCCGCAGGAAGACCATGCTCCAGCCAGGAGAGCTTCGGAACGTGCGCTTGCACGTAACTTCGCGCCTTCGGTCCATCGTTCCGTTCGTCCAGCAACAAGCACGGCCATGCACTTCCTCCTCCGCCTCCTCGCATTTCTTCTGGTTGCAGCATCCGCCGTTGCGCAGCCGCGATTCGGCGAACGCGAAGATCGCGGTCAACTCGCCAACCCGCAGATCAACGAGGCATCGGGTCTTGTGGCGAGCCGACGCCAGCCGGGCCTGCTGTGGACGCACAACGACAGCGGGGACAGTGCACGCGTCTTCGCAATCGGAGAGAACGGGAGGGATCTGGGCGTGGTACTGCTCGCAGGAACGAACGCAATCGACTGGGAGGATATCGCGATTGGTCCGGGACCGGAGCCGGGACGCGACTACCTGTACTGCGGAGACATCGGCGACAACAACGCGGCGCGGCAAACGGTGCAGGTCTACCGCATCGCCGAGCCAGCCGTCGACACGGCACATCCCGTCCTGTGGCGGCGCGTCGCCGAGGTCGAGCAGTTCTTCCTCCGCTATCCCGGCGGACCGCGCGACGCCGAAACCCTGATGAGCGACCCGCTTACCGGCGACCTGATCGTTGTCACCAAGCGCGAGGACACGGTCCACGCGTTCCGTGCCGAAGCAGGACGCCTCCGCAGCGGCGACACCATCGTGCTCGAGGAGATTGCCGCGCTTCCCGGCGTGACGTGGGCAGTGTCGGGGGAGATCAGCCCGGATGGCTCCGAGATTCTTGTGAAGACCTACCCGCAGATCTTCTACTACCGCCGAAACCCCGGTGAATCACTTGCCCAGGCGTTCACGCATCCCCCCGACTCGCTCCCCTATACGCTTGAACCGCAGGGGGAGGCGGTGGCCTGGGCAGACGATGGCAGCGGCTACTACACAACAAGTGAGGAGGCGGGGAATGTTGAGGCGCACCTCTACTTCTATCCACGGCTCAAGCCCGCCTCCGACGTTCACGACCACGGCAGCCTGCTCCCCCGCACCACAGGACCCGACCTCTCGCGCAGGCGATAGTGGTTCTGCAACCGCAGAGACCACGGCTCGACCGCAGCACACTCAACGCATTGAGTTTTGATTCGGCAACGGGGTCGGCGTGTTACCGCAGCAGTGCGATGCCGACAACGATCAGCCCCAGCGCAAGAAGTCTGCGAAGCGTTACCACCTCCTCGAACAGCGCAACGCCGAAGCCGAACGCGAGCACCGCCTCCGCACCGAGCACAAGGATATAGATCACTCCCAGGTCGCGCCGCTCCATGGCGAGCGCCTGCAGGGCTGCACCCACGACGAAGCAAACGAACACCGCAACCACAGCGGGCCAGCGCGCAAGCCCCTGCGACAGCTTCATGAAGATGCCGCCGGTAGCGAATGCGAGCGCAGCAGCACCAACGTAGAGGTAGTCCAGAAGTGCGCGCTTTTCCATAAGACAGTCGGGTCTGCTCGGAACCGAAGGCTGAGTCGGAATCGTCTATCCCACAGCCACACCATCCCTCTCGAAACCCCATATTCGACCGTGGCGTTCACACTGTTCGCGACTTGAGAGCAGCGGCAGAAGATGGTGGCAACTGCTGCATCACCTTCCTCAATCGCTGATACTCCTCCTCGGTCCACCGCTCGATGCTGTTCCATACCGCCCCGTTTCGGTCAAGGTCGAACAGCAGCTCGTACTCGCCCCAGGCGACATGGCAGCAATCTGCCCGTTGCAGCGTCCGGCTGCCGAGCGCCAGGCCCCTTCCACCCTCGACGCGCAGCAGTGCGGTCGCTGGTGACGATGACACCATTGCGATCTTCCATCCTGAAGGTGAGCGAACCACCAAAAGGACCCGGCTGGGCGCGGACCACAACGGTGAGGGGGAGGAGGAGGACAAGAGCGAGAAGGAGGCGCGGCATGCGGATTGAAGCGAGGTTGCGGGGCAGACCTCTCCATGACGCCGCCTCACCCGACCGCAACATCACCCCTCGACTGCGGCAGCTATCCGGGGATTGCCAACAGGGTATCCCTCCGAGCGGGCCACATACGTTGCCGCCGTGATGTCTCCGGCAACGTTCAGCGTCGTGCGGCACATGTCGAGCACACGGTCCACGCCGAGAATGATCGCGATCAGCGCAGGATCGACGCCGATGGTTGCCAGCACACCGATGATGAATGGGATCGATCCCGAGGGAACGCCCGCGGTGCCGATGCCGCCGAGGATTGCCAGGTAGACCACGGTGAGCTGCTGCGCGAATGTCAGCTCCACTCCGGCGAGCTGCGCCAGGAAGAGCACGGTGACCCCTTCGTAGAGTGCCGTCCCGTTCTGGTTGGCCGTGGCCCCCACCGTCAGCACGAAGCTGTTGATCTCGCGCGGCACTCCCAGATTCTCCTCGGTGACCCTGAGCGCCGTTGGAAGCGTGGCATTCGAGCTGCTGGTGCTGAACGCGGTAAGAAGGGCCGTGCGGACGCTGCGGAAGAAGACGAGGGGGGAGAGTCGGGAGAGAAGGCGCACCGAAAGGCTGTATACTCCGAACATATGGAGCGCAAGGCCCGCCAGCACGGTGATCATGAACCACCCCAGCGCCGCAACGATCTCCAGCCCGAACCGCGCCGTGTTGGTGAAGAGGAGCGCCGCCACCGCGTAGGGTGCCAGCCGCATCGCCATGTCGACGATCTTCGCCGCGATTGCGTACAGTCCCTCCATTCCCCGCAGTACCGGCGCGGCAACGTTCTGCGGCAGCAGCGTGAGCGCAACGCCGAACAGGAGCGCCACCACCATCAGGTGGAGCATGTTCGGCGTCTCCCCTGCTATCGACGCCACAGGGTTCGTGGGGACCAGCGTCTTCACCACCGTCATTAGCGGCGCCTCGCTGCTCTCCTTCTCGCTCTGCGCCGCCTCCACCCTCTTCGCCGCCTCCCCACCGTAGGTGGTTCGCAGCCGCTGCGCCGTGGCGGAATCCACGCGACGCCCCGGCTCCAGCGTATTGGCGAGCCCCAGGCCGATTCCCACGCTGATCGCGGAGATCACAATCGTATAGCCGAACGTCTTGAAGGCAACGCGCCCAAGTTTGCGGATGTCTCCAACGCCCGCCACCCCCACCACCAGCGAACTGAACACCAGGGGCACCACAATCATCAGCAGCACCCGCAGGAAGAGCGTCCCCACCGGAGCCGTTACGTTGTCGATGGTCCACGCCACCGCCGGGTTCCCCTCTCCCAGCACAAGGTTCGCCAGCAGTCCTGCTCCCGCCCCCACGGCCAGACCGATCAGGATGCGCACGTGAAGTGGACGCCCGCGCGCCGCGTCAGCGGTGGTGTCGTCGAGATCGGTAGCGAGTTCGCGTTCGTAGGGGGAGGTCGTCATTTGGGAGGGGAGAGAGTCCTCGATGGTCGGTTCCGGCTGGAAACGCATGATACCACCCTGCTGCTGCTCCATCAACTCCTGTTCACGCTCCCCGCTCTACTGCTTCAGTTCGCGCCACGCCTCACCCCTGTGGTCGATATCGACGATGAGTTCGTACCCGCCGGGCAACTCCTTGAAGCGCCCACCGGACACGAATGGTATCGAGCAGCGTGAAGGAGACCGATCCGATTCTCCAGCGTGGCTGGGCGTCAGCGGTGGCAGGGTGTGAGAGAAGAATCACTCTTGAGAGAGGAGCAAAGGAGCGCATTGCCGGAGAGGACGAGAGGTGTCCCTGGCACGACGCGCCCTCCCTCGATCTCCACAACACGTGCCGTGAAAACGAACGAGGGGATCACATCCCCTGATGTGATCCCCTCGCGCTCTTCGGAAGTATATCGCCGTTACTTCTCGCTGAACGGTATCCAGCCGCGGCTGATGTAGTCGCTCAGGAGGAACAGGAACATGATCACAAGCCAGACGAACCCGGCACCCGCAAACACCCACGTCAGCTTGTCCTGGTACTTGACGTGCATGAAGTACAGGATCACCAGCGTCGCCTTCACGATGGCAATCGTGAGGGCGATGATGATGTTGAGCGTCTGCCCAAGGTTCAGATACGCCACCAGCACCGTGGCGGCCAGCAGCACCATCAACAGGGCGAAAATGGTGTAGTAGGTCTTCTTCGGAACGATGTGGCTGGACATGATGCTATCGGTTCAGGGTTCGAAGTGCACGGTTCACTCTCGACGGCGACGGGAGAGGGCCAACCCGCTAGTGGTGGATCTGCCCCTTGGTGGTCAGGTCGATCAAATACAGCAGCGGGTAGAGGAAGATCCAGATGATGTCCACGAAGTGCCAGTACAGTCCGGTCATCTCCACCGGATTGTTGTACTCGCGCGTGAAGTCCCCGCGGTGGGCACGTTTCGCGATCCACGCCACCACGCCGATACCAACGATCATGTGGAGCGCGTGGATGCCGGTCATCACGAAGTAGAGCCAGAAGAAGATCTCCTGCTGCCCCACGTGCGGTCCGCCCGGATTGAAGCTGACGGTGCCCGGAATCAGGTGATGCTCGATCTTGTCGGAGTACTCCACGTACTTGATGCCGAGGAAGACCATGCCGAGCAGGATCGTCAGGATCAGCCAGCGCACCGTCTCCTTCCGATGTCCCTCCTGCGCGGCGTGGACGCCCATCGCCATCGTGAGGCTCGAACAGAGCAGGGCGAGCGTGTTGATGCCGCCCAGCTTCCAGTCGAGGTGGTGGCTGGCGATCATCACCGCCTCGGGATACTTCCAGCGCAGGAAGGCGTAGGCCGCGAAGACGCCGCCGAAGAACATGATTTCCTGCACGAGGAACGCCCACATGCCCAGCGAGGCCGACTGGTGCTGCTGCTCCAGATTCTCGAACTGGTGCGCCAGACCCTGGGGGTGGCCGTGCTCGTGACTGTGCCCGCCAACGGCGTGCTCAACGGTGGTTGTGCTGCTGCTATGCGACACGTTCGGTCTCCTGTTGTGCGTTCGCGGGAACTCCCTGCATCTCGTGCTCGCGGTCGAACGACTCGTAGTCGTACGCCTCGTGCAGCACCACCGGCGTCTCGTGGAAGTTGAGCGTGGGGGGCGGACTCGTGGTGGCCCACTCCAGACCCGTCACGTTCCACGGGTTCGGTCCGGCAATCGCCCCCTTCTTCAACGACCAGAGGAAGTAGAAGAGGGGAATGATGAAGCCAACGGCCAGCACCGATGCGCCGAGCGTCGAGAAGATGTTCAGCACCTGGAACTCCGGCGGGTAGACGTGGTAGCGGCGCGGCATCCCCATATAGCCCAGCAGGAACTGCGGGAAGAACGTCAGGTTGAAGCCGATGTAGATGAGGAGCGCCGAGAGTCGTGCCCAGCCCTCCGGGTACATCCGTCCGCTGATCTTCGGCCACCAGTAGTGGATGCCGGCCAGGTATCCCACAATCGTTCCCCCCACCATCACGTAGTGGAAGTGCGCAACGATGAAGTAGGTGTCGGTAATGTGGATGTCGATGCCGAGCGAGGCGCACATCACGCCCGTCAGTCCACCGATGGTGAACAGACCGATGAAGCCCATGGCGTAGAGCATCGGCGCATCGTACGACACCTTCCCCTTGTAGAGGGTGGTGGCCCAGTTGAACACCTTCACCGCCGAGGGGATGGCAACAACGTAGCTCAGGAAGCTGAAGACGATGCCGGCGTAGGCCGACTGGCTGGAGACGAAGAGATGGTGCCCCCACACCACGAAGCCGAAGATGGCGATGGCAAGGCTCGACGCGGCGATGAACGAGTAGCCGAACACGCGGCGGCGGCTGAAGGCGGCCATCACCTCGCTGATCACACCCATGGCCGGGAGGATCATGATGTACACCGCCGGGTGGCTGTAGAACCAGAAGAGGTGCTGGAAGAGCACCGGGTCGCCACCCTTCAGCGGATCGAAGATGCCCACACCGAAGACGCGCTCGGCGGCGAGCAGGAGCACGGTGATGGCGATCACCGGCGTGCCGAGGATCATCACCAGGCTCGTGGCGTAGTGCGCCCAGATGAAGAGCGGCAGGCGGCGCCACGTCATTCCCGGCGCGCGCATCTTGTGAATCGTGACGATGAAGTTCAGTCCCGTCAGAATCGAGCTGAAGCCGACGATGAACGCCCCCAGGCCGGTGAGCATCACGTAGCCGTTCGAGTAGTTCGAGCTGTAGGGCGTGTAGAACGTCCAGCCGGTATCCACACCGCCGAGGATCATGGCGATCAGCACCAGTGCACCACCCGCCATGTAGAGGTACCAGCTCAACAGGTTGATCTTCGGGAAGGCGAGGTCCTTCGCACCGATCTGGAGCGGAATGATGAAGTTCCCGATCACCGCCGGAATGGCAGGAATCAGGAAGAGGAAGACCATGATCACCCCGTGCATCGTGAAGGCACGGTTGTAGGTCTCCGAGTTCATCAGGTCACCCGCCGGGGTCAGCAGCTCCAGCCGGATCAGCCCGGCGAAGATGCCCCCGAGGGTGAAGAAGACGGTGACGGAGATCAGGTAGAGAACGGCGATGCGCTTGTGGTCGCCGGTGAGCAGCCACGACTTTATCCCGCCCGTAGCGTTGAGGTAGTTCACCTCGGGCATGGTCGGGGTGGCTGCGGGTGCCGGGGCCGTGCTCCGCGCAACGGCATCGCTGCGCTGCGTGTCGCTATGTGCCGGCGACTGCCCGCCGCCGATAGGGGTTGCCATATCCATCGGTATCTCTCCCTGTCTCTCAGTTCGTCGTGGATGCGGTCGCCGATGCCGGTGCGAGCGCAGCGGTGCGCTCCTCCCCGCCCTTCAGCGACTTGATGTAGGCGATCAGGTTCACCACCTCCTCCTCACCGAGCTGCCCCTTGAACGAGGGCATCAACGCCTGATAGCCCGCCACAAGTTTCATCGTCGGTGTGTAGATCGACTCGTGGATGTAGTCGTCGTCCGCTGTCACCGTCTCTCCGCTGGAGAGCTTCACCTTGCTGTTGTAGAGTCCCACAAGGCTCGGTCCGCGCTGGCCGGGTCCGGCAGCGTGGCAGGTGTTGCAGCCGTACTGTGTAAAGAGGCGCTCCCCCTTTTGGATCGGCGTCTCCCCGGCAACATCCCCCGCGAGCCAGCGCTCGTAGTCCTGCGGCGTCATCACGATCACCTTCCCCCCCATCAGCGAGTGCTCCATACCGCAGTACTCGGCGCAGAAGAGGTTGTAGGTGCCAGGCTCGGTGGCCTCGAACCAGAGCGAGGTGTACTTGCCCGGCAGCACGTCCTGCTTCACGCGGAAGGCCGGAAGGAACAGGTCGTGCAGCACATCCTGCGAGATCATCACCATACGGATCGGACGTCCGGTGGGGACGTGCAGATAGTTCACCTCGCGCCGTCCGTTCGGGTGCTGGAACTTCCACATCCACTGCTTGCCGATGGCGTGATACTCCAGCGCGTTCGAGGGAGCGCGCACAACGTCGAAATAGACGTCGGTGCTCCAGGCGAAGATGAAGAGGACGATGCCGAGCGGCAGGACGATCCAGATGATCTCCATGATGTGGTTCGCGGCGGGCGGATTGCTCCGGTCGACATCGGTCCGCGCGCGGCGATAGCGCACCGCCATGTAGAACACGACGGCGAAGATCAGCAGCGTGAAGAAGAGCGTGACCCCTACCAGGAACAGGTAGAGGAGGTCAACGCGCGGTGCAAGTGTCGATGCCGCTTTCGGAAACAACGGAAAGTCCCACATATCGGCGTCTTGTGCTGGGCGAAGGAGCAGGCGTGAATGAAGATGCGCCCGGCCCCGCCGGTGCGCGTTCTACGGTTTCGTATATGCTGTTGGCGGAGGGCCAGGCCCCGCGAAGTGAGAGAGGCGCTTAGGATCGCGACGCCATCTGCTTGAGCGTTGCGTCCTCGGCACTCCGGCGGCGCCGGTCGCGCCGGATGTTACGCACCATGAAGGTGACAAGTCCACCCACCAACAGAATCGCAACGATGCGGACGGCGGTCATCGCCGTGAAGCCCCACGTGCCGGTGTGGGGATCGTAGTTGTAGCAGAGAAGGAGCACCTTGTCGGCAAGCGAGCCGATGTTCCCCTCCGACGCATTCACCAGGGAGAGCTGGAGGTCGCGCGGACTGTACTCCACACCGAACTGGTACGCGCTCACCTTTCCGCCGGGCGTCAGCACCATGATGGCGCTGGCGTGGATGTACTGGCCGGACGAGGTGTCGTAGGCGTAGCGGAAGCCCACGGCGTTGGCGAGCTGCGCGATGTTTGCGCTGTCGCCGGTGAGAAAGTGCCACGCGTCGGCGGCACTCGGCTTGTCGTACTGCTCCAGGTAGCTGAACTTCTTTTCGGCAGCCAGCGTCGGCGTCTCGCGCGGGTTGAAGCTGACGGTGACAAGCTCGAAATCCTTCCCCGGCTCCAGGTTCACCACCTTCAAGGCCCGCACCAGCCCGTTCAGCACCTGCGTGCAGAGCATCGGGCACTCGTAGTAGACAAGTGTAAGGACCACCGGACGCTTTCCGGTGAAGTACTCCCCCAGCTTCACATCGCGGTCCGCCTCGTCGCGGAAGTGGAGGTCGAGCGGAACCTGCGCGTCGAGGTTCTGGTCGATGGTTGCCGTTCGCGCCAGATCGGGAGAGATCGGCTTCGGGTCGCCGTCCTTTGGATTGCGCGGAATCGTTGCTCCACTGAAGGAGGGTGCCTGCGCCTGGAGCGTTGCCGTCGAGAAGAGCAGCGCAAGGAGCAGAAGCGGGAATGGGGTGCGTCGTGCCACGGAAGTGTCAGGTTATTGAGTGCGGGTTGTCAATAGTACGGAGGGATTGAACTCCCAACACCCACCACGCCCGCAGCCAATAACCAATTACGCTTTCTCCGCCTACTCGTCCTCATCCGCCTCGGTCCTGTTCCGTGAGGCGGTGCCGCCGCGTGCCGCACCCCCGCTGGTGAGCACCGTTGCCGTGTCCGCAACCGTTGCCGACGTCGATGGGGCCGGGCTTGCGGCACTCCGCAACTGCACCGGACCCGATGGCACAGGAGCCGACTTGCGGACGGGAAGCCCCCGCTCGGCGGTGATCGCCAGCGCACGCTCAATCGGGATGTGCACCGTGCCAAGCCCACGATCAACCCAGCCGTAGTGGTGGAGGAGCGTGTCGTTGTGCTGGCGCAACTCCGCCAGATCCTCCTGCGGGTGCCACTGGATCGGCGGCTCTACCTGCGTACGGGTTGTGTCGGCGGGGAGCAGTGAGCCGGGCCGGGCCGGGTTCAGCTTCTGCTCCCAGGGGTGCATGGTTGCCGTCTTCTCGGGAGCCGGACCCTTCGTCCGCTCGGCACGCGCCTCAAGGAAGTTGAAGAGGCCGTAGAGCGCCACCATCACCCCCACGCAACCAACAAGCAGAATCCCCATGAAGACCACGAAGGGGCGGACGTTGACGTCCTCCAGCTCGTAGCCGATGGCGATGCTCTTCTCAAGATCCTTCGGATCGTGCTCGTCGCTCTGGTGTGCCATGATAGAAAGTCGAAAGTCAAAAGTCGAAAGAGTGCGGGATCGCAGCGTCGAACCGATCCCTCCCTTCACCTTCCCATCCCCCCGTTGCGATATTCCCGCTCCGTTCGCACTGCACCCCACCACCGCTCATTCCTGCTGGACGCTATCCCTGCTACGCGGGCCGTAGATCCTCCGCCTCGGACACTCCGGGCAGATGCGGCTCCAGGTGCTCCACCCTGAAGTGTGCGTCCTGCAGGCGCGGATCGTAGACCGGCAGCAGCGGCTTGTCCTTCAATCGGGTTGTGACCCAGAAGAGCCAGAGTCCGCCCACCGCCAGCGTGGAGGCGATGTACTGCCAGTGGATCGTCAGCGGGTAGTTGCCCTCACCGCCGTGGCCGGCGAGCATGATCCGCTCGGAGGGTCCAATCACCCAGATCAGGTCCACAAGGCGCATGATCAGCAGCCACACGGCGATGCTTGCCAGGTAGCGCAGACTCCGCTTCTTCTTGCGCGAAAGGAGCGCGAGAAAGCTGAAGGCGAAGTGGAGGAACACGAGGCTCCAGGCGATGATCTCCCAGCCGTGGTTGATGCGCACGTGGTACCACGGCGTTTCCTCCGCAACGTTCCCCGACCAGATGATGATGAACTGTGAGAAGGAGATGTAGGCCCAGAACATATTGAGGGCGAACATCAGGTTGCCGAAGTCGTGCAGCACGCGCTTGTTGATGTACGACTTCAACGGCTCGTAGTCCGCGTAGCGGGTAATGAGCAGCGTGAGAAGCGTAATGGCTCCCAGCGCAGCGCCGGCAATCATCAGGATGCCGTAGATGGTGCTGAACCAGTGCGGCTCCAGCGACTTGTACCAGTCGATCCCCGCAAAGGTGAAGGTGAGGAGCAGAATCACCAGCCCGGCACCGCTCACCCGCTGTAGCGTGCGCGTCAGCGGAGGAGCGCCCGGACCGAGCTTCTCCTGCCGCGCGTTGATCCGCATCGCCATCCAGCCGAAGAAGATCCAGATGACGAAGTAGACGATCACCCGCACGCCCCAGAAGGGGAGGTTCAGCCACGCCTCCTTGTGCTGGAGGATGTGGTCCTTCGCCACAACGTCCGCGTGGCTCCACTCGTACAGGCTTCCATTGAACGCGCCGAGCGCCACCGGCACGAAGAGGACGAGCATCAGCGGCAGCGCCGTCACTCCCGCCTCCATCAGGCGGCGGAGTGCGAAGCCCCACGCACCGGAGACGAGGTTGTGCAGGAGGTAGAGCGCGAGGAAGCCAACGGTGATCGCCATCCAGAACGCATACCCTACCACGTAGGTGTGGTAGAAGTGGGCCGGATCCACGACATAGCCGACAACGACGAGGACGATGCCGACAACGGCCATCAGCAGGCCTGCCTGCCGTATCCGGGCGGTAGTGGCTGCGGGCGCGCCGCTGGTAAAGGTTGCAGAGGTGTCAATGGTCATGGCTGGCTCCCTTGCTGCTGCTGGCGTCCGTCGTTCCTCCCTCGTTGAGCTGCTTCATGTCAGCCTGACTCAGGTCCGAGGCGTTGGCGTTCTGGCTAAGCTGGAGCGCGCGGATGTAGGCGATGATCGCCCAGCGATCGGCGGGCTTGATGCGCGAGGCGTAGCTGTACATGGCGCCGAAGCCGTTGCTGATCACGTCGTAGAAGTATCCCGGCGGCGCCTGGCGCAGACGATCCTGATGGTAGGTGGGCGGCAGCTTCATGCCGCGCTGCACGATCATGCCGTGGCCGTCGCCGGTGGCGCCGTGGCACGGGCTGCAGTAGATGTCGAACCGCTCGTGTCCGCGGTCCAGCACCTGCCGCGTGATCGCCATGGGGAACTCGGACACGTAGCCGCGCCCGGCGAACTCTCCCGCGCCCGAAGCCGCAGCCGAACTATCGCCGGGAGCCGGGGCGGAGGCCGAGACGTTTGCGGCGATCTTGCCGGTGTACATCGCCTCGTCCTCGTCCAGGTGGCCGCGCGCAACGGTGCCGGCCACCGGCATCCGCGCGGTGAGCGAGTCGCCGTAGAAGCGGCTGGCCGTGAAGGTGAGCGCCTTCGGCTGGTTGTACATATCGTTGTGGCAGCCGGCCAGAACCAGCGCCACGAGGAGCGGAACGGCGATGCGCCAGAGCGTGTGGATGCGTGGGGTCACGGTCGTTGTTCCTGGCCTTAGTGATCGACGTCGTTGATCTCCATCGGGTGCAGTCCCTCGAGGAACGCGCGCGTCCTGTCGGCATCGTAGTGCGGGTCGCGCGCCTCGATCGTCAGGAAGAAGGCGTTGCGGCTGGCAAGCTCGAAGCGGGGAACGTTGAACACCGGATGGTAGGGCATCGGCAGCTTGTTCAGCACGATCATGCCCACCACCCCGGAGATCGCCGAGAGGAGCACCGTGCACTCGAAGATGATCGGGATAAAGGAGACGATGCTGAAGTAGGGGCGCCCACCGATGTTCAGCGGATAGTCGTAGACCTGCGTGTAGTAGGCCAGCGCAATTGCTCCGAGCAATCCGCACAGCCCGCCAATGAACATGATGGTGGGAACTCCGGCATTCTTCATCCCCAGCACCTCGGCCAGTCCCTCGATTGGGAAGGGACTGTAGGCGTCGACGTGCCGGTAACCGGCCTGGCGCGCCTGGTAGGCCGCCTGGGTCAGCTCCTCGGGATTGCGGAACTCCGCCATCAACCCGTAGATCGGGGGACGCGTATCGTCTGAATGAGTCATTGGTCGTTTGTCCTTTGTCATTCGGAATCGCCGAACCATCCTCTATCGCTCACCCCACCCTCCACGCCTCAGCGCGAGCGCCCGGTTGCACGCTCCCGCCGACAGCACCCCGCTCCCACCCCCGAGCCGCACACCCCCTACACGTGCGCGTGGTCGTGCAGGTGATGCTTCCGCTCGTCCTCCACGTGCCGCAACTCGCGCATCTCGAAGACGTTGATGAGCGGCAGGAAGCGAATGAAGAGGAAGAAGAGCGTCAGGAACAGACCGATGGTTCCGATGTAGGTCAGGTAGTCGTAGAGCGACCCGTAGTACATATCCCACGACGACGGCATGAAGTCGCGATGGAGGCTCGTCACGATGATCTCGAAGCGCTCCAGCCACATACCGATGTTGATGAAGATCGAGATCACCCAGAGCCAGGCCGTGTGGGTACGCATGTAGCGGAACCAGAGGAGCTGCGGCACCACGAGGTTGCAGAAGATCAGCGCCCAGTAGGCCGGAGCGTAGGGTCCGGTCATACGGTTCCAGATCATGTACCACTCGTACTCGCTGGCGCTGTACCACGCGGTGAACGCCTCCATCGCGTAGCCGTAGCTCACGATGAGTCCGGTGGCGAGCATCACCTTCGACATGTTGTTCAGGTGGCGCGGCGTGATGAAGTCCTGCAAACCGTAGGCCTTGATCATCGGAATGCCGAGCGTGAGCACCATGGCGAAGCCGCCGAACACCGCGCCGGCAACGAAGTACGGCGGGAAGATGGTGGCGTGCCAGCCGGGGATCTGCGACACCGCGAAGTCGAAGCCGACGATGGTGTGCACCGAGAGCACCAGCGGCGTGGAAAGGCCGGCAAGGATCAGGTAGAGTGCCGTGTACCGCTTCCAGTGGAACGCCGAGCCGCGCCAGCCGAACGAGAGGATGCCGTAGATCATCTTCGCCGTGCGCGTCCGTGCGCGGTCGCGCATCGCCGCGAGGTCGGGAATCAGCCCGACGAACCAGAAGAGGAACGACACGGTCCCGTAGGTGCTCACCGCGAACACGTCCCACAGGAGGGGGCTGCGGAAGTTCGGCCACATTCCCATCGTATTCGGGTAGGGAAGGAGCCAGTAGAAGAGCCAGGGACGACCGAGGTGGAGAATCGGAAACTGTCCGGCGCACGCCACGGCGAAGAGCGTCATCGCTTCGGCGAAGCGGTTGATCGACGTTCGCCAGTCCTGCCTCACCAGCAGAAGGATGGCCGAAATCAGCGTTCCGGCGTGGCCGATACCGATCCACCAGACGAAGTTGATGATGTCGAAGCCCCACGCCACCGGGACGTTGATACCCCAGATGCCGATACCCTTGATGAAGAGGGTTCCCACGGCGTAGAGGAACACCATGAGCAGCATGAAGCTGATGGTGAAGCCGAGCAGCCACCCGCGCTTGAAGCGCTTGGTGAGGGCGATGCCGGTGATCTTGTCGGTGATCGACCCGTAGGTGAGGCTGTGGCCGAGCGCCGGGAAGTTGGCGTCGTCCTGCGCACTCGGCGGTGCGTCCCCCTCGGTGGGGACGGGAATCCCCCCCAGCGGCAGCAACCCGTCGTCGCTGCCGTGCTGCGGGCCGCGTCGGACGGCGGTGGCGGTCTTCAGATCGCTGTTAGCCATGGTGCTCGCCGGTGGTTTTGGGTGCCGCGCTCGCAAGCGCCGGGTTCGGGTTGCTCATACGTCCCAGATAGCTCGTGCGCGGACGCGTGTTCAGCTCGGTCAGCATACCGTAGTTCAACGGCGACGCCTTCTCGGCATTGACGCGGCTCTTTGGATCGTTCAGGTTGCCGAAGACGATGGACTGGCTCGGGCAGGCCTGCGCGCAGGCCGTCGTGAAGCTGCCGTCGGGAATCGGCGTTCCAGACTTCTTCGACTCGATACGCGCAACGTTCACGCGCTGCACGCAGTAGTTGCACTTCTCCATCACGCCGCGGTTGCGCACCGTCACGTCGGGGTTGCGCATCATGTCGTACTGCGGCGTGGAGGTGTCACTGTACTGGTAGAAGTTGAAGCGGCGGACCTTGTAGGGGCAGTTGTTCGAGCAGTACTTGGTGCCAACGCAGCGGTTGTACACCATCTCGTTCAACCCCTCGGCACCGTGCACCGTTGCGGCCACCGGGCACACCACCTCGCACGGTGCCGACTCGCAGTGCATGCACGGTATCGGCTGGTGCGCGATGGTCGGCGCGTCGGGAGTTCCCTCGAAGTAGCGGTCGATGCGCAGCCAGTGCATCTCGCGTCCGCGCCCCACCTCGTCCTTCCCCACCACGGCGATGTTGTTCTCCGACTGGCAGGCAATTGTGCAGACGCCGCAGCCGAAACAGGTGTTGAGGTCGATGGACATCCCCCACTTGTTCTGCCCGGAGTAGTCGTACATCTCCGGCGCACGGTCGTAGAGGGAGACGGGGTTCGGGATATGCTCCATATCCCCGATCACCTTGGCGTTCTTTGCAAAGTCGGCGAGCGTGGCGGTGCGGTAGAGGTTGCGCCCCTCCAGCGACCCGTGGTCCTGGGTCGTGACAAGCTCGTCGAACGTTTCGCCGGTCTTGGTCAGCGACACGCCCCCACGGTGCCACGCCGCAGCAACGGTGCGCAGCGGGTTCACGTCGAAGCCGGTGTCGTTCCCCACGCGGCCGGCAGCCTTGCGGCCGTACCCGAGATGGAGCGTCACCACGTCGTTCGGGTGGCCGGGAATGATCCAGACCGGACCCTGAAGCTTTGTGCTCCCAACGCTCAGCTCAACGATGTCGTTGTTTGCCACGCTGAACTTCTCGGCGGTGGCGGGGCTGAGGTGGACGGCGTTGTCCCACGTCAGCTTGCTGAGCGGCTTGGGAAGTTCCTGCAACCAGCCGTTGTTCGCCCACGCGCCGCAGCCAATGGTGGGGTCGGGACGGAAGACGACTTCCATACCCGTGGTGGCGGGAGCAGGGGGCGGAATGGGGATGGAGGGAGTTACTGCAAGTGCCGAGGCAGCGGGAGCACCCACCACACCGTTGTGGATCGCGCGGCGCCACGCACGCTCGAAATCCCCCTCGAGCTTGTCCTTCCAGTACTCGCGGACCAGATCGTGTCCGGTGACCGAGGTCTGTCCGGTAAGAATTGCGGCGAACTCGATGCTGCTCTTGCTGTCGTAGAGCGGGGCCAGCAGCGGCTGGCCAATCGTCACCGTGCCGTCGTAGGCGCGAGCGTCGTGCCACTGCTCGAGCGCGTGCGATGCCGGAACGCACCACTCGCAGAGGAGGGCGGTTTCGTCGTTGTAGAGTCCGTGGTGGGCGCGGAAGGGAACCTTTGCCATCGCCTTCGCAAACGGAACGTCGCCGGGAGCCTCGTAGACCGGGTTGGCACCCATCACGATCAGCGTCTCCACCGTGCCGGCCATCATCTCGTCGCACAGCTCCTTCAATCCGGCCAGGCTGTCGGGGTTGGCACCCTTCGCCTCGACCCCCTCGCTCGCAATCACCGTGGAGCCGAACGCACCGAGCGCGGCGTTCATCGCGTGGGCAAGGGCATGGACCGACGCGGGCTGGTACTCGCCCGGCACCACCACGGCACCGGAGCCGGCGCTCTTCAGGTCGGCGGCAACCGCCTGCACCCAGCGTGCGCGGTCGGGAGCAAGCGTTCCGGCGGTTGCGCCGGAGACCCCGAGCGCTGCGGCAACGGCGCGGGCAATCGTGTCAACTTCGCTCGGCTTCAGCGCCAGCCGGTGGTCGGCAACCGAGCCTGTCACGCTGAAGGTGCTGTCGGCCACGTAGAGCCGATTCATCGTGTCCTTCGTGGTGCGCACGCGGCGACCGTCGGCGAAGTCGCGCGAGTAGCGCACCGAACCGGGGCTGTCGCAGAGGAAGTCGCTGTCGAGCGAGAGGATCACGCGCGCCTTCGAGAAGTCGTAGCGCACCGAAACGTCGCGGCCAAGCGCGGCGCGCGTGCCGGAACTGGCAGCAGGGTTCCACACGTACCACTTGGCCTTCGGGAACTCCGCGGCCACGCGCGCCATCTCCGCCATCAGCGTTGGCGACGTCGTCGGCTCGCTGACGATGCGAAGTCCCGCCCCCCCCTTGCCCCGCTGCGTCTCGAGCTGCACGCTCAACTGCCCCAGGAACTCGTTCCACGTCGAGGTAACGCCCCGGCGCGTCACCGTCTGGCAGCGGTCGGGATCGTACATCCTCAGGATGTCGGCCTGCGCCCACAGGTTCGTGCCGCCGAGGCTTGCCGGATGGTCGGGGTTTCCCTCGATCTTGGTGGGGCGCCCCATGTCGCTTCGGGCCAGCACACCGTGCGCGTAGCCGTCGAGCACCAGCGCGGTGGCGTAGTACTGCGGCATCCCCTGCACCATCCCCTCGGGGGACTTGACGTAGGGGATAATCTTCTCCTCCGGCTGCCGAACGCAGGCACCGAGCCCGGCCAGCGCCATCGATGCCCCCATGACCTTCAGGAAGCCACGGCGACCGACGGTGTCGGGGGGGAGATCCGCCCCGTTGGGGAACTCCTGCTTGATGAACTCCTGCAGCTCCGGGCGGTCGGCAAGCGCCTCAAGACTGCGCCAGTAGGTAGGACCATCGGTCCCCTCCAGGCGACTGCGGAGTTCCGGGAGCGAGAGCGCAGGCTGCGCCGAAGCTTCGGCGATCTCCGCCGTGGCTTCGGGGAGGTCCTGCCCTCCGGGCGTCGTCTCGTGCATGGTGTCCGGCATCGTATGTGTGCGGGGCGTATCTCGTGTTCTGCAGAAACGTGGGCCTATCGGTGGCACACCGAGCAGTTCGTGAGCTGCTTCAGGTTGATGTTGTAGGCCTTCACAAGGCTGTCGCCGATGGTGTGCTGGTCGCCGGCGGGCCGGTAGCCCATCTCGAAGACCTTGTCCTTCGGGCGGAGATTCTTCGCGGGATCACGGTGGCAGTCGAGGCACCACTCCATCTGCATCGACGCCACCTTCCACGTCATCGGCATTTTGTCGACGCGGCCGTGGCAGCTCTCGCAGCCAACGCCCTTGGCGATGTGGATGCTGTGGTTGAAGTAGACGAAGTCGGGAACGTCGTGGACGCGCGCCCACTGAATCGGCTTGCCGGTGCGGTAGCTCTCGCGTACAGGCTCCAGCATCGGCGCATCCACGAGCACCTGCGAGTGGCAGCTCATACAGGTCTCGGTGGGGGGAATGCCGGCAAACCCGGACTCCTCCACCGACGTGTGGCAGTAGCGGCAATCGATGCCGTTCATCGCCACGTGGCGTGCATGGCTGAAGGGGACAGGCTGTGCTCGCGCCTGGCCCACGTCGGTTGTGTACTCGGAGCGGTTGATTGCACCGAGCAGAACAAGAACTCCCGTGACCAGACCAAGCCCCCCCAGGATGCTCGCGCGAGCGATCCAGTTGGAGTGGTGCGTGAAGAGCTGTGGCATGCGGCTACCAGCGTTTGGAGACCAGCGTGAACGGGGAGAAGGAGAGGGTGGCAGGGAGCCACACCCTCACTGTGATAGAGCAGCCGCAGGGAAGGAGGAAAGCGAAACGCGCAGAAGCGTAGAAGAGGCGGGGTGCTGCTATCGGCGGCCAAACATACATCGTCCGCCCACTTCTCCGCAACTGTGAAGAAAGAACGTTCACACTTTGTGTGTGCTGTTTAAACCAAGTCTACACAAGGGAAACGAGGGCAATTATACAATTGTAGAGCATCGCTCACTACCCGCGCCATCGACCACCGATTCTTCGAGTCGAAGCGCGAAGTTGTCGAGCACAATAACGAGCAGATCGCGCTCCGCTGCGCTCGGAATGTTCTTCGTTCAGTCCGCCGAAATCCCTCACCGCTGCCATAACCATCCCAGCAACGCACCACGTTCCCCCAACGCACTCGCCGCGGCGCTCTTCGCCTGAACAGCGTACGGGATGAAGGAAACTGCCAGCCCGGCGTCGCTCCCATTCAAATCGTATCCCGGCGGGGGAGTTCGGCAGCGACCCCGCACGGCTTTCGTAGCTTTGCAGGCCGCACCGCGCCGGCTGTTCCACTCCCCGAATCATACCTTCGCTGAATACCGATGGCCACCACTCGCCCCCCTGCAAAGCTCGCTCTCGAAAATGGTCTCGTCTTCTCCGGTCGCGCGTTCGGCGCGGTGGAGGTTGAAGCGCGGGGGGAGGTGGTGTTCAACACGTCGATTACCGGCTACCAGGAGATTCTGACCGATCCGAGCTACTACGGGCAGATCGTGACGATGACCTACCCGCACATCGGCAACACCGGCGTCAACAGATTCGACACGGAGTCGGGGCGGTCGCAGGCCGCAGGGTTCGTGGTGCGGGAGTGCGCCCGGCGCAGTTCGAGCTGGCGCTCCGAGCACGACCTCGACGTGTGGCTTGCTGAGCAGGGAACCATCGGCATCGAGGGGATCGACACACGGATGCTCACCCGCGTGCTGCGCGAACAGGGGGCGATGCGCGGCGTGATCTCCGCAGTGGAACTCGACGACGACCGCCTCGTGGAGATCGCCCGCTCGATTCCGGTGATGACCGGACTCGACCTCACCCGCGAAGTGGCGTGCGCGCGTCCCTACGAGTGGAGCACGCTCGACGCCAGCGGCTACCTCCTCCCCGGCAGCGGACATGACGGCGACCCCTATCACGTGGTGGTGATGGACTTCGGAGTGAAGCGGAACATCCTCGAACGCCTCAGCTCGCACGGATGCCGCGTAACCGTGGTGCCCGGAAGCACGTCCGCCGAGGCGATCCTTGCGCTGGAGCCGGATGGCGTCTTCATCTCCAACGGCCCCGGCGATCCCGACGCCGTGCGCTACGCAATCGACACGATTCGCGCGCTGATCGGGCGCAAGCCGGTGTTCGGCATCTGCCTCGGCCACCAGCTTCTCGCGCTGGCGCTCGGCGGGCGCACCTTCAAGCTGAAGTTCGGCCACCGTGGAGCGAACCACCCGGTGCAGAACCTCCAGAGCACCGCCAACGAAATCACCTCGCAGAACCACGGCTTCGCTGTCGATCTGGACTCGATGGCCGACCTGCCGGTGGAGCTGACCCACGTGAACCTCAACGACCGGACGGTGGAGGGCTTCCGCCACCGCGAGCACCCGGTATTCTGCGTGCAGTACCATCCCGAGGCCGGTCCCGGCCCGCACGATGCAGACTACCTCTTCGCCCAGTTCATCTCGCTGATGGAGCGGGAGAGAGTCGGGGTGAAGGGGTAGAGGCTGGAGTGGAGAACGTATCCACGAACTCTCCGTGCAATCCTGATCTCCTTGAAGGAATTCGCTCTCCAGAACAGGCCGCGGCACTCCTCGCTGCGCTCCTGCCGGGGCGGCAACATCCTGTGGAACCATCCGCTGTTCTCCTTGAACGGCTTCCTCTTCAGCTCCCTGCTCAACTCTCCATAGCCAACATCTCCCCTTGACCTTCTTCTTCTCCGACGTGCATCTCGGCCTGGGCGAGCCGGAGCGTTCGCGCGAGCGGGAGATGCTGGTGGTTCGTTTTCTGGACGCGCTCGTGGAGGCACGGGCCGAGCGGGTCTACATCGTTGGCGATCTCTTCGATTACTGGTTCGACTACCGCACAAGCATCCCCCGCGGCTTCACCCGCACGCTCGGCGCGCTGGCACGCCTTGCCGACAGCGGCACCGCGGTTGAGTACCTGATCGGCAACCACGACTTCGGCCACCGCGATTACTTCCAGAACGAACTGGGCGTTCGGATCCACGCCGACGATATCGAGCACGTACTCCACGGTCGGCGCTGCTACATCGCCCACGGTGACGGCAAGGCGTTCAACGACCGCGGCTACCTGATGCTCCGCGCCGTGCTCCGCGCACGCGCCGCACAGCTCCTCTTTCGCGCACTCCACCCCGATCTCGGCATCGGCACGGCGGCGTGGGCGAGCAGACGGAGCCGCGCCCATACCCTTGCGAAGTACTACGGCGACGAGAAAACCGGGGAATCGGATGGACTGAGCGCGTTTGCGCGGCGGAAGATCGAGGAGGAGGGATGCGACCTCGTCGTCATGGGACACAGCCACAACGTTCGCCGCACACAGTACCGGGGGGGCACCTACATCAACCTAGGGACGTGGCTGAAGGAGCCAACCTACCTGGCGCTCGACGCAGAGATCTGCGCGTTACGGAGATTCGGCGGCGGATCGCTGGAGAACGATGAAGACCTCGTCCTTGGGGAATGATCGTCGGTTCTCCGGCCAGCCATCCTCCGTTCGTCCCCGCAGCCTCCCCTCTCCCAGCACAAAGGATACATGACAAAGGATCAGGAACGCAGAATCAAAGAGACGGTGCAGCGGCTGGCAGCGGGGAAGACTACAACCGCTCCCGCCGCCGATGTGGTGATCTACACCGACGGAGCGTGCAGCGGCAACCCGGGACCCGGCGGCTACGGGATTGTGATGCTCTCACCCAGCGGGAGCCGGCGGGAACTGTCGGAAGGGTACGCACGGACCACGAACAACAGGATGGAGCTGCTCGCGGTCATCAAGGCACTGGAGGAGCTGCGGCGCCCCTGCTCCGTTACCCTCTACACCGATTCGGAGTATGTGGTGAACGCAATCACGAAGCGGTGGGTCTACTCGTGGCAGCGCAACGGGTGGCGCAAGGCGGACAAGAAGCCGGCGCTCAACGTCGATCTCTGGCAGCGGCTCCTTCCCCTGCTCGAACAGCACAGCGTGACCTTTCAGTGGGTGCGGGGGCACGCAAGCAACGTGGAGAACAACCGCTGCGACCAGCTTGCCGTTGCGGCAGCGCGCGGAACAGCCCTTCTGGAGGACAGCGAGTATCGGGGATAGAAGAGAGGGTGGAGGGTCAGGTTGAGCTGCCCCTTCCACCCATCACGCCGCCGTTTGCAGCTCCACGCCGATCTTTCCATCGCTCTCCCCGTTACGCGGCTCCTGCCCGCGTGTCACCTATCGCGAGGTTTCCCGATACAGCTACCCACTCCGCACCGCGAGCCTCGTCACGTGGCATTCACAGCTCTGTTCTCGACAGCATTCAACAACGCATATCAGGAGACCCCATGCGCGCCCTCTCACTCCTCTCCGTCGTCGGCCTTGCGGCAGCACTGCTCACCGGCTGCGGTGATGATACCACGACTCCCCCCCCGTCAGCCACCTACCTGAAGTACAAGCAGGGAGCAACCTACACCTACAACACCTACCAGCGCGACGATACCAACAAGCGCATCGACGGCTCGAAGCAGGTCGTGATCTGGACGGTGCTCAAGGCCGACACCACGTACCAGTCGCAGGGGAGCGTTGCGATGATCGCGCAGGCCACCTACGACGGCAGCGGCGCAACAGTGCTCAGCCGCGACACCATCTTCGTGCAGTCGGACGGCACGAGCGGCAAGGTGTCGCAGTACGATGTAATGGGCGAGTTCTTCGGGCGCGTGCCGCTCGCGGCCCAGTACCGCGACAGCGTTGCAAAGACATGGTCGCAGATCGGTGACACGAAGACGACGGGCACAACATCGTGGCAGACTGCGCCCGAGGCAACGGTGAACAACGTGATGATCCCTCTGGGCCCGACAACCGTATCCATCACGGCCTTTGTGAAGATGAGCGCGAACCACAAGGGCGCGGTGAACAGCGTTGTGCCGGCAGGAACCTTTGCCACCGCCTACCGCACCGACCACACCGTGGGCATCCGGGCCACCGCGTTCGGCAGCACGGTGCTGAACGACTCGCTGATAGCGCACTACGAGTTCGACAACGCGGCGGGCCTCATCCGCAAGTCGCTCGACAGCAAGGCGCTCACGCTCCAAGGCACAACGCAGGTGGTTCCCGGCTTCGAGATGGAGCTGACCGCCTACACTGTGCCGCAGTAAGCCTCCGGCGGCAACACACCGCGAGCGGTGCTCCCCCGTACCGTCACGAACGACCGCCTCCGCTCTCTGCGTCGAGGCGGTCGTTCACCAATGTTCCATAGCCCACATCATTTACCCCTTTGAGCCATGTCTCCCTATTCCCGCATCGCTCTTCCCATCCTCGCGCTCGCATCGATGTTCGCCGCCTGCGCGGATGACCCTGCCGATCCTGCAACAGGATTCACGGCACAGGGAGTTGAGCTTACCTCCGGTACCGTCGTTGTCACTGCAAACGGTCAGGTCGTTACCGGCGACACGATCACCGTGGCCACCGGCTCATCAGCCACCTTCACCGGACAGTTCATTACCGCCAACGGACAGCGGGGCCTGCCTACCACGAGCGAATACTCGCTCCGCGTTGTTGTGGCCGACACAACGGTTGCCACCGCCTCGGTTACGGGTGGCTGGAACGTGGAAGTCCGTGGCGTTGCCCCCGATGGGGGAACAACGACGATGACGCTCGCGCTGCTGAAGAACGGCACGGCGGTGTATACCTCCCCGGCCATTCGTATCGTGGTAGCGGGAAGAACCAGTCTGATCGTCGGCGACACCCTGAACTACAGTGCACAGGGACTCGACCTCGACAACAGCCCCGACCCCTCCGCCATCACCACACAGCGCTGGGTTGTGCTCGCCACCGGCATGAGCTACCAGGGAAAAACGGATGTGATGATGTTCGACCGCAACGAAATTGACGAGGGTGGAGCGTCGATTGGGCGCGACACCGTCTACGTCCAGACCGCCGCAGATGGCTCGGTGTACCTGTTCGACGAGATGCGCAGGCAGTTCCTTCGCCAGGGGGGTGTGGCGGCAGAGCTTGGCGGAGCGCTGCCGTCGGTGTGGCTGAAGGTTGCCAACACACTCCAGGCCACGCCGGGAACGTGGAGCGGATTTACCCCCGACTCGATCACCGTGAAGAACCTGACGATCCCCACCTCTCCCATTCCGGTGGACCTTACGGTGTACGACCGCGCCACCCACACCGGGCAGATCTCCCACACGGTGCCGGCAGGCACCTACGCCGACTCGAAGCACACCGACCACACGCTCCACCTCAGGGTGATGGCCTCGATCATCCCGGCGCTCGCCGACTCGATCACCGGGCGCTTCAACGCCTCGCCGAGCGTGGGGGTGATAAGCTGGAGCTACGACTCCAGGCAGCTTGCTTCGAGCGCTTCGTTCTACGGCCAGGAGGTGGTGTTGCAGAGCATCCGGCGCAGGCACTGACGCACCACGATCCCTGCTCAACGTAAACGTGCCGCTGCTTTTTGAAGAGCAGTGGCACGTTCCTTATTCCTGGAACAGCAGGGAACGATCCGCCGCTACTCCCCCGAGGGAACGTAGCGCAGTTCGGCAATCGCGCTGTCGTTCGGTGGGGAGGAGACGACAAGCACCAGCGAGTCGCGCGTGAGGCGGTAGCCCAGCGAACCGGAGAGTGCGGTTGCGTACATCGTCTCGAACATCCCGACGGCCGGACAGTACATCTTCGTCATCATCAGGGGACCGAACGATACCTGGCCCACCATTGGACTGTCGGCACTATAGTCCCCGCCGAAGCGGTTGCAGCCGGTGTTGCCGCCGCAGCGCACAGAGTCGGTGAAGGCAAGGGTGGTGCGCGCCGTGCGCGGATCGCCGGCAACCACCCCCCCCGTCACGGTGCGGTACGCGACAAGCTTCCATCCAGTTCCGGCAAACCCCGGACGAACACTGTCAATTCGAGCGGTCACCGTGTCGCCGCGGACCGGAGCGCTGTATCCCGAATCGCCTCCAGCGCCACCCGAGCGCGTCGAGCCTGTCGAGGTCTCGCGATTGCATCCAGCGACAACGAGGAGAAGGAGGAGAAGAGCGGGGAACTTCATCACCACATCCTGATAGTTCAACATATCCACCGATTCCCAACATCCCCGCAGAGCGAATCGTTCGCGGAGCAAGGGAACCGCTCGATGGTGTTCGAGCGGCTACCGCCCGATCTCCCATCGCCACACCACTCCGTCGTCAGGGTCCTCAAGGACATCGACATGACGGAACCCGCACCGTTCGAGCACGCGCACGCTCGCATTCCGCTCCGGCAGGGTGTGGGCGCACACCACCGCAACGCCATCGACGGCGAATGCGCCCTCGACGAGCGAGCGCGCCGATTTCGTTGCGTAGCCTCGGCCGCGATAGGCGGGCGCCACACCGTAGCCGATCTTAACCATGCCGCGATCTCCGGGTGGCCCCTTGTATCCACCCAGACCAACCACGGCATTCTCGCGACGGTCGATGTAGAGATAGGGAAGCCACCACACGCCCGCACTCTCGGCCTGGCTCAGCGACCAGCCATGCGCCTCGGGGAATTCGAGGTAGTCCTCCCGAACCGGCATTCCGCAACGACGCTCGAAGACCTCCACTCCTTCGATCAGCGCACGAAGGTGGGCGGGCGCCGCGCGCAGCAGGTCGAGATGTTCGGTGGAGAGGAGTGGGGGAGAATCTGGCACGGCTGGCTGGAGCGAAAAGGTGGCTGTGGAACTCTTGCCATCTACTGCGCGGGTCCATCCAGCACAACGGCGTCAACCTCGATCTCTACGAGCATGGCAGGGTCGATGAGCCGTCGCACTTCGACCATTGTGGCAGCCGGACGGATCTGCCCGAACACCTCGCCGTGCGCCCGCCCCACCGCCTCCCCGTCGCGTTCGATGTCCACAACGTACAGGCGTGTGCGCACAACGTCGCGCAGGCTGGAGCCGGCACGCTCAAGCGCGTCGGCAACGATCCTCAACGCCTGCACCGTCTGGGCATACGCGTCTCCCTCCACCGCACCCTCGGGTCCCACCGCCGTTGTTCCGGCAACGTGAACGTGCGGACCAACCCGCACGGCACGGCTGTAGCCCACAGTGGCCTCCCAGGGTGCGCCGGAGGAGATCTGTGTGCGCATCATCGGGAAAACGTGGTGATAGATGAACGTTATTCGGCGCTGATGCTGACGCCGGTGATCTTCCACGTGTCGTTCTCCGACTCCATGACGAGACGGACCGGATGACTCCTGCCATCGCTGGATGTGAGGGTTCCCTCCACCTTCCCGGTACCGTTGTTGATCGAGCGACTCGAAAAGCTCCAGTCCGTCGGCGTCAGGTTGCTCCCCTCCACACCCTTCTGCAAACCTTCTGCTCCACCCAGCTCCGTCTGCAGCGCCGGAGTACACATGCTTATCGCACCGGGGTAGTCCTTTGCCTGAAGCTTTTTCATAAACGCGTCCCCCGCATCGACCACACCGGCGGTGACGTTGAACACGAACACGACGAGCGCAACAACGAACAGCACTCCAGCCGCCACGAATCCGAGGATAACCTTTACAGTAGTTGACATGGGCGTTCGGTGGAAGAAATGAACGTGGAGGGGATGAGTGCGGCGAAGATAGCACCGCCGCACGGAGACTGCTTCACTGAAACGAGCGAGCGGAGAACACAGCAACCATGTTCTCCGCTCGCTCATATTCCTGCGCTCCCCTTCTCCTACTCCTCGCGCACGTTGAAGTACTTCGCCTCGGGGTGGTGCACGACGATGGCGCTGGTGCTCTGCTCCGGCTCCAGCATCCACTCGTCGCTGAGCGCCACGCCCACCCGTGAAGGGTCGAGCATCGCAAAGATCTGCTGCTGGTCTTCAAGATTGGGGCAGGCGGGGTAGCCGAACGAGTAGCGGCTCCCCTGGTAGCCCTGCGCAAAGAGGCGACGAATATCCTGCGCGTCGCGGTCGGCAATGCCGAGTTCGATGCGAATCGAACGGTGCCAGTACTCCGCAAGCGCCTCCGCAGTCTCCACCCCCAGGCCGTGGAAGTAGAGATAGTCGGCGTAGCTGCCGGCGTTGAACAGCTCCTGCGCGTAGGTGGTGGCACGCTCCCCCACGGTCACGATCTGCGCTCCCATCGTGTCGAACTCGCCGCTCGCCGTGGAGCGGAAGAAATCGGCGAGGCAGAGGTGACGCCCGTGATGCTGGCGGGGGAAGGTGAAGCGCTGCCACTCCACAAGCTCCTCCCGGCTCCAGCGGTGGCTACCCGACTGTGGCCACTCGGCAACGAGCGCCGCAGGATCGAGCGAGGCGGGGCGGTAGACGATCACCGTATCCCCGTCGGACTGTACCGGGAAGTAGCCGTAGATCACCTTCGGGGTCAGCACGTTCTCCCGCTTCGCACGGAGCTTCAGCTCCTCGAACTTCGGCCGCACTGTTCCCTCAAGCTCACGCTGATACTCCTCCACACTACGGCGTCCACGCCGCACCTGCCACTGTCCGCGGAACAGCGCCACCTCGTTGATGTACTCGAACACCTTTTCCAGCCGCACGCTCTCCACCACACGCGAACCCCAGAACGGCGGCGGCGGCACCGGGACGTCGCGCGCAACGTTGCTGGTAACGCGACGAATGCGCATCCCCGCATCGCTCTCGAACGTCTCGCTGGATGTTGGATGGTCTGCATCGCGGCGCTGCTCGTCGATGAGGTGGAGCGCCGTCTCCAGCGAGGAACCAACCGGCAGTTCGCCGAGCGCCGAGGCTGGCTTGGCAAAGAAGAGCGCAGGCTCGCGGCCGTACTGCTCGACGCACCAGTTGATCTTCTCGGCGGCGACTGTCGCGCGGAGGTCGTCCAGCGGCACCTGGTCGAAGCCGAGCGTGCGGTAGAAGCGCACAAGCTCCGCGTCGTTGGGATCGCAGGTGACAAACACGAGCGTCTCGGCGTCGTTGCGGCGGGCGTGGCGGCGCAGCGCACGCACCAGATCGTAGCCGACACCGGCGCTCCACTGCTCCGGCATCAGGGTAATGTTGGTCAGCTCCGCCCCTCCCCCCTCGATTGGACGCACACGCCCCCCACCGATCACCGACTCCTCAAGCTCCACAACCAGCAGGTCGGCAACGTCCACCGCACGAAGGTCGTCCACCACCACCTCCATCAACTCGGCGAGGCGTTCCACGTCCTCTTCGGCAGCCGGACGAATCACCACCGATCCGCGCGCTACCAGCTTGCGCCGAGCGTCGTCGCGCGAGGCGTCACCGGCCGCGGCCGTCTCCTCGGACGCCTGCGACTTGTTGCGCTCGAGCGCAGTCCAGTTCTCCTGACCCGAGGCGAGACGCTCCATGTAGTGCAGTCCGGCAAACGCGTCCTCGGCGTACGCAACGTTCGGACCGTACACCTCGCGCAGATCCCCTTCGACGTAGCGCCGGGTGAGGGCCGCGCCGCCGAGCACCACCGGGATGTCGATCCCGCGTCCGCGCATCAGCTCCAGGTTCTCCTTCATCACCAGTGTGCTCTTGACCAGCAGACCGCTCATCCCGATTGCGCTGGCGTTGTGCTCGCGCGCGGCGTCGAGCATCGCCTCCAGCGGAATCTTGATTCCGAGGTTGACCACTTGGTAGCCGTTGTTCGAGAGGATGATGTCAACAAGGTTCTTGCCGATGTCGTGCACATCCCCCTTGACCGTGGCGAGCACCATCGTTCCGCGCGCCGAGCCTTCCACCTTCTCCATGTGTGGCTCAAGGTAGGCTACCGCCCGCTTCATCGTCTCGGCGCTCTGGAGCACGAAGGGGAGCTGCATCTGGCCGGAGCCGAAGAGTTCTCCAACGACCTTCATGCCGTCGAGCAGGATGGTGTTGACGATTGCCAGCGGTTCGTGGCTCCGCATCGCCTCCGCCAGGTCGTCGTCAATGCCGATCTGGTCGCCGTCGATGATGCGCTGCTTGAGGCGCTCCTCGACCGAAAGAGCCGCACGGTCCGTCTGGACCCGGGCCACCGTCTTGTCCGCATAGTAGGCCATCAACTCGGCCAGCGGATCGTAAATACACTTGCGTTCTGCCATAGTGGACAAAGTTAGGCGGTGCGCAAGGAATCGCGTGTGAACCGTGCACCTTGTTGCGAGCAGCTCGCCTGCGCGTCTGGGTGGGGATGGCCAACTGGAGGGTGGAAGGGCTGATGCAACAGGAGGTGCACGACAAGAGGCGGGGGAAGCGCAAACCGTTCAGCGGAAGGCACAATGCCGCGAAATTGACAGCGTTTCCCCCTCTGCTCCGGGAACAGCGTGCAGGAACGAGCGTCAAACGATCCGTTCAACCCTGAAGGCCCATCCCCGACAGAGTCGGCACTTCACAAGCCCCTCGCCCATTATCCTTGCAGAACCCTGGAAGTATGGGCACGCTGCGTAACCACTCGCCCACTGGGGCGTATATTTGCCACAACTGACACGATTGACCGACTTTAAACGACTGCCCCCATGAAGACGCGACTGCTTCCCCTCTGCGCACTCCTTCTCGGCACCCTGCTGCTCACCGCAACCCCGGTCGAACTCCCGGCAGGCGAGGCCACCATCCGCGTGAAGCGCGTCCATCCCAACCCCTTCACGACAAGCACGACCTTCCAATTGACGATGCCCACCTCGGACCAGATCAACATCGCTGTGTTCGACATCATGGGGCGGCACGTGCGAACTCTCTACAACGGATTTCATACCGCAGGCGAGTATCCCATCTTCTGGGACGGCAACGACGTCAACGGGATTCCCGTTGAACCCGGCACCTACGTCTGCTCCCTGTTCGCCGGCAAGAGCTACGTGAAGAGCGTGAAGGTGGTGAAGATCAACGGGTAGTGAGGGTCTGATAGACCGGGAAAGCATGAAAGAATGCCTGCGGGCGTCGAGCACGATTCTCGACGCCCGCATCTGTTTCCAGCATCGATCACACCTCTCCCCGCGACAATGGTTCGCCAGCTTCTCCCCCCTCTCCTCGCACCACTCCTCTTCATCATCGAAGGCTGCGGCACTGGGGCACCGGCCACCGGCACACGCTACGGCGCGTGGGTTACCCCTTCACGCATCGCCACCATCAACGGCATCGCCATCGGTCCGATAAACTCCGGGATGTTGACCGACAGCTCCCAAAGGCCGGTTCTCCAGAGCATCAACGGCATCTCCGTTGAACTGATCGGCGCGGGGATTCTTGTTCCACTCGCCCCCTACTCACCGAGCGGTAGAGACAAGGTGATGGAGGCGATGAGGATGGCTGACAGCAGCGACACGACGCAGGCATTGGAATACCAGGATTGGAGTTCTCCGACCGTGAACGGCCTTGCACTCTCGCTCACCGGCACGCTGGGACTGGGCACGGTGAACGGCATTGCCCCCTCGCCACTGAGCGGCTACACGCATCGTGTCAACGGAATCGCAGCCAGCCTGATGGTGCAGTTCGTCGATGAGCTGAATGGCCTGGGAGTGGGGGGGCTTGTCATCGACGCATACACGCTCAACGGTCTCCAGCTTGCGGTCTATATCAACGCGACACACAGGACCAACGGTGTCCAGATCGCCGCCACCAACTCGAGCGACCATCTCTGCGGCCTGCAACTGGGGTTGGTGAACATCGCCCACACAACGCGCGGAGCACAGATCGGCGTCTACAACTGGGGAGGCGACATGCGCGGCGTGCAGATCGGCGGCGTCAACAGGGTTGGGCCTGGCTTCAAGGGGGTCCAGCTCGGCCTACTGAACATCGGTCCGCCCGGCATCTGGCCCCTTCTCTCGGTCGCATTATGAGCACTCCCTTCGTTCTCCTTCTCAACGGCTCGATCAACGCGGGGAAAACCACCGTTGCGAGGCAGCTCTGCCATCTCCTCCCCCACACCGCCCACGTGGAGGTAGACGACCTCAACGCGTTCATTCACTGGATGCCGCTGGAGGAGAGCATCCCGATCAACCTTCGGTGTGCCGTAGCAGTTGGAAGGATCTTCCTAGAGGAGGGGCTGAACGTCGTGATAAGCTATCCGCTGGGCGACCACGACCACCAGTTCATGGTCGATGAGTTTCACGGATACCCCGTCCACACCTTTACCCTCTCCCCACCGCTCAGCGTTGCGCGGAGCAATCGCGGCGCACGAGCACTAACGCCGTGGGAGTACGAGCGAATCGGCGTTCACTACGCCACCGGAATCGCAACGCCGGGATTCGGGGTGACCATCGACAACAGCAGCCAGACGCCCGAGGAAACCGCCCTCGCTATACTTTCGTATATATGACGACATCGAAGCGGTGGTTCCACCACGACGCCAGCCAACCCTCCTCCCCAAACGCGAGCGAGCCACTCGCGCTGTGCGTGGGCGGCTCGCTGCTGTTCCTCCGTGCTGGAGTGGAGGATCAATAGAACACGGTTGCAACGGTGAACTTGCCGTCGGTGATCGGCATCGAGTTCCCCTTGGTGTCGTACAGCGTTGCGCTGAAGGTGCCGCTGGTCTTGTAGTGCCCGTTGATGCTCTGGCCGGGGTTGACGGTGATGGGCGTGTTGGACGTTACGGTGAAGGTGCTCCCGGTCTGGTCCCCTGAGCCAAGCGCTGTGGACCACAACGTTCCGGCAGCGTCGCGCCACCGAATCTCCACCCCCTCCTTCTCATCGAAGTAACTACCAAACGGCATCGTCCCCTGGCGCACCAGTTGATTGTACTGAAGCACCGATGGCTCCTGCGGGTACTTCTTGATGAACATGATGCCGATGCTCCGATAGGTCGGGTCGAGCGCCGGAATCGAGCCGGGAGCGTAGTCCACCTTCGAGAAGGAGGAGAGCTGCGAAACGATATAGCCGCCGTCGTCTGCCGACCCCGATGAACCTTCGTACGCCGGCGAGATGATGGTGGTCGAGCCGTTCTCTGCCTGCTGGGTCTCGTAGGTCCCGTTGATCCTGGCCTGCGCGTAGTACTCGGCAGTGAGTGCGGGAGGGTTGGCATTGTCGTTGTTGGGGCTGCTGCTGTCGGAGCAGCCGGCAAGGAAACATCCGAGCGTGAGAGCAGCGCAGAGTGTGGCTGCCGAACGACGATAATACATGGGATGAGGACGGTTGGATTGAGATGGGCCACGCCACAACTGGCGCGTTGAGAGAGAGGGATAAAAGTACGGACGAATCCGGGACACCACGGTTGAGAGGAGCTGGCGCGGCGCTTCACACAGGGTCGGAGAAGAGGGCAAGGAACTCCACGTAGCGGATCCCGTACCCCGCGCTCACCCCACACCCTCCTGAAGAACGCCCCAGTTGCCGCCATCGAGATCACCCGTGAAGATTGCCCTGTCCTCACCGTTGGCAATCGTCGCCCCGGTCTCGCCGGCAAGCGCACGATACCGCGCCGCCGTCCCGCCATCCCCTGCAACAGCGGCAGCCCGCGCCATCCCCTCGAACGCGTAGGCACGATCAAAGTCCTGCATCTGCTCCGGGTGCCGATCCGTCAATTGCAGGCAACGGTGGGCATAGCGAAGGGAAGGCTCTCCCAGGCCAAGCTCTGCGTAGACGTGGGAGACCAGCCACAAGCCACGCTGCGCCTCGACCACACCACCAACGGCCTGCCAGTGGCAGTGCGAGGCATGGGCGGCGCCGATCATCCTCTCCTCCTCCTCGGGTGTTCGGTTCTCCTTCTGCAGCAACTGCCACGTCTCCAGGTTGAACGCGTGGGCGAAGTGTGCGTGGGATTCCTGTACGTTGTGCATGGTAGGTTGTGTGGGGAAATGTGGAGCAATGGATACCTGCACGACGTCCATCTCGACAGGGCGGAACGGCTGGCAGGAGAACGATGCACCCTCTCTAACGACACGAGGACAAAGAGGTTCCACCCTGCTCTCGATACTCCGTTGCCGGACAGCGTTTCTATCTTTGCCCTCCTTCCTCTCTTCCAATCTCTCCAGCAATGCGCCATCACTCTCTCCTTCTGCCGCTTCTTCTGCTTGCCGCCTGTTCCGACAGCAGCGTCGATCCCAGCGGCAACGCCGATCATCCCTACCAGCCGACATCGAAGGGTTCAACGTGGGTGTATACCGGCATCGTCCCCGATGTCGTGACGTCGCTCGGCGACACGGTCATCGATGGCAAAACCTATCTGCTCCTCTCGAACTCCTCGGGACCAAATAACCTGTTCCGCATCGAGAACGGCGTCTATACCTCGTGGCCCTCAACAACGCCGACGCCGGGCACGGCGACCACCTTCCTCAAGGACAATGTGCCGGTGGGCACAACGTGGAGCTTCCAGATCGGCATCACCTACTACGAGTACAGGATTGCTGAGGTCGGCATCAGCCACACCGTGAATGGACAGGTCTACAACGACGTGATCCACGTCCACTACACCTCCGGCTTCCTCAATCCCAGCACCGGCCAGGTCCAGGTGGGGGTTGAGACTGATACCTACCATGCCAGGGGAATCGGGACCATCGAGGTGAACCATGGATCCTTTGGCAGGAACATTCTTGTCAGCTACGATATCAAGTAGTATTGCGGGCATCCGGCACGAAAAAGCCCTCCGCTGTCGGAGGGCTTTTTTCATGATACAGGCGACCCGTCGATCATTCCTCATACCGGCTATCCACCATCTCGATTGACACGGTGCGTGCAGGCACCCGCCGCTCTCGCCGCTCAACAATCTCCGTCCTCCCCCTCTCCTGATCGTAGTGGCTCAGCTCGAAACGCTCCACACCCGTCAGCAGGTTCGTGCTCGTCCATTCATCGTATCCATAGCGATTGTAGGTAACGTCGGTGCCGATCATCACCATCGTCCTCTGCTTCGGGTCCCACCGGAACCGCCGCAGATAGTTTGTTGCCTCGCGGGTAGCTGGTTGTTGAACAATCATCACGCCCTTCCTGATCTCGATCTGCGGCCTCTCCTCCCCAAAACCGCAGCCGGAGCAGAGCAGCACCGACGTGCTCACCGCAGCGCGATGCAGTGCGCCGTTCTCGGCACGAAAAAGGACGACAAGTCCGCGACTGGCCTCGCTCGGCACCACGGTACCCTCCACTGCGGGGACATCATTGATGAGGTTGAGCACGAGGTCCGTTCGCTGATCCTTGTTCAGATCCCCCTCCACCATCTGCTCTATCCTCCACCCCTCTGGCACGAACGCATCGGGCGTTGCGCCGGAGGCAGGAAGCACCAACGAACCGGACTGGTCGAGGTTACTGTCCTGGGCGATGAGGAGTGAGGGAGCGAGAAGCAGGACAAGGAGAAATGCTGTGCGCACGGCGTTCACGGGAGAGAGCGATCGGTGATTGTATGGAACTGCGGCTACCTAGCTTCCACGCTGCCCGCCAGCTCTATCGGCACGGTGCGTGCAGGAACCTTGCTCTTCTTTCGCGAGACAGTCTTCTGGCTGTCGGTGCGCTTGTCATAGCGCGTCTTCTCAACGATGCGCACACCGGTCAGGTAGTTGACGCTCGTGCTCTGCGAATCCCCGTTCAGGCGATCATAGTCGACGACATCCAGACCGATCATCACCATCGCTCCCTGCTTCGGGTCCCATCGAAAACGCTGGACCTGGTTCGTTGCCTCGCGCGAGCCGGAGAGTTGATCCACAACCAACACCCCCTTTTCGATGCGCACCAGTCCACCGGAACCGGAGGGATCGCCCAGCATGCCGCCGCACGTGGTACACCAGAGAAGGGTGGTGGCAACTGCGGCACGGCGCAGTGACCCGTCGCTGCCGCGCAGCAGCACCACGAGCGCACGCATTCGCGTGTTCGGCACTCCCTCCGCGTTCTCTGCGGGGATGTCCTCGATCAGGTCGAGCGCAACGTCCCCCTGTCGGTCACCGTTCAGGTCGCCGCTGATCTGCTCTTCGACCTTCCACCCCGCCGGCACAAACGTTTCGATTGTTGCGCCCGCTGCCGGGATCAGCGCAGGATTCAGCGGAGGACGCTCATCCTGCCCATACAGCACGGTGGGGAGGGCAACGACAGCAAGACCCAGCAGCACGGAAAGAAGCTTCATGGGAGAATCGGACTGTGAACGGAAGATGGTCTGGGAAACGAGTTACTGATAGGGATCGACACGCTCGACTGGCAGGGGGCGAGCCGGAATGCGGGTCCGCTTGCGCGAGATACGGGTCTCGTAGAGGTCACCCCTCCGCTGTACCGAACGCTCCACCAGGCGCACACCTGTCAGGTAGTTGATGGTGATCTCCTCCGACGTCTTCTCCTCTCGATCATGCGTGAAGAACCTCTCGCCAATCATCAGCATCGTGTTCCGCCCGGCATTCCACCGGAAGGACTGGCTGTGATCGGTTGACACGCGTGATCCGGCGAGCTGACGCACCACCATCGTTCCATTCTCGATACTCACAACCCCGGAAGGATTGGCGTACATCCAACCGCAGATGGAGCAGAGGAGCACCGATGGACCGACAGCAACACGGCGAAGCGTATCGTCGGCCTCGCGGAAAAGAACCACGAGCGAGCGAAGCCTGTTCATCCAGGTTCCGTCGGCCTTATACTCTGGAAGATCCTCGATGAGGTCCAGCACAACGTCGGCACGGCGATCGTTGTTCAGGTCGCCATCGATCTGCTCCTCCACCTTCCACCCCTTCGGCACGAACGCCTGGGGTGTGGGGCCGGTGGCAGGGACCAGCGCGGGATCGAGAGGGGTTTCAGGGCGCTCATCCCGCACGTGCAGCACCGAAGGGAGAACGACGAGCAGGAGCGAGAGAACGGCGGGGAAGGGCATTGCGCTGGCAGAAGAAGGTCGAGGACAGAGAGAATCGGGTCGCCCTGTCGCAGTACGCCCCCAGCGGTTTAATTCTGGACGGGTGCGCCCTCCTCCCGCCGACGCGCCAACACGAGCACGCGCGAGAAACCGAGCCGTCTGTCGGCATAGACGAACTCCACCTCCCCCTGAATCGATGGACAGCACATCCCATCGTCGGGGTGATAGTCGTAGGTAATGAAGCGCAGCCGACTTCCGTTCACCGAGTCCAGCCGAACGCCGCTCCGCGAGTTGCCGATCTCCCTGACGCCCGCTCCCCGCAGCATATCGCTCAGGTCGCCATCGTAGAGGTGGAGCACGATACTCGGTCCACGCTTTTCGTTCAGGCAGATCACGGTGTGTCCCAACCCGCTCCCGCTGCCGAGACCCTCGGTGAAGAACGAGGCCGCAGCGTCAGGATCGCCGTCGCCGTCGAGGTCGCTGTAGAAGAAGCGCATCCCCTCCTCGTAGAGCGAGCGTTTTCCCGAACCATCGTCCACGGCGTCGCGGCTTTCCTTTGCAGTAATGGTTCGAGCATACTGGAGAATGGCTGCCGAGGCACGGCTCTCCCAGTTTTTTCTCTGCGCGAAGAGTGAGGAGGTTGCAACGAGCAGCAGCGTGAGTGCCGTGGGGAGAACGGATTTCATGGAGCAGAAGAATCGGGAACGATGGCAGGATGCAGTTCCAAACTACAGCAGCGCGAGGGAACAGCGCCCGTTGCCTGGCCTCCGACCTCTATCCCCCCCACCGGGCGCTACACAAACTCCCGCCGCACAACTGTCACGGCTCCCACCTCCCGCACTGGGGTGAACCCGGCAGCGAGGTACATCTCCAGAGGACCGTGATAGTTCGCGGCGGCACTCTCCGCCACTGTGCGCGGATACCCCTCCACCCCGTCCCTCCCCTCGGCCCTCAATCCCTCACACGCGGCATCGAGCAACCGTCGCGCAACGCCACGCCCTCGATACTCGGGGGAGACGAGGAAACAGGTCACTGCTCCAAGGTTCCCCTCCGCGCTGCCGTACTGATCGAGCGTGGTGTAGCGCTCGCGGTGATTGGCGTTGCACCATCCCACCACGCGCTCACCATCATAGGCGAGCCAGCCACGCAGTTCCCCGCGCTCGAGAAGTTCCACGATGGCGGCACGGTTCTGCACACCGGTGCGCTCATCCCACGCTTCACAGTGGTGGGGCGCCTGGTTGAAGAAGCAGTAACACGTGGACCACTGGGGATTGTCGGAGAACGCCGCACTCTCGAAGAAGGCCAGATAATCGCCGCACAGTTCCGGCGAGAGAGGACGAAGAGTGATCCGGGGGCTTATTTCGTCACGCTGTTGCATCGTCGTGGGTGGGATTGTGCACTCTGACCGAACTTGCTCCACTTCCTGAACCCTGTTCCGGCTCACCCCGCAGCATTGGTGGCCACAAGTTCGACCTTGATGCGGTCGGGATCTTCAAAAAATGCAGCGTAGTAGTCATCGCCTGCCGCGTATGGGTGACGATCCCCGTACAGCAGCCGATACCCACGCTGCTGCAATTCGGCAGCCAGCCGGTCCACATCGGCGCGGCTTCCGGCATGGAACGCCAGGTGGTTCAACCCCGTACGACATCGATGGTAGGGAGGCTCCAGGTAGTTGCTGGCGGTTTGCACGAAGACGAGGTAGGTGGCTCCACGAATCCAGCTCCGCCCCTGCGCCCATTGCTGGCACAGTCGATACCCGAGTTGACCGAGCAGCCAGTCCCAGAACTCTGCCGACCGCGACAGGTCCGACACGTACAGCTCAACGTGATGGAGAGCGCCCGTGGTGTTGTGGTTCATTGCTCCTCCAGTGCTGTCTGAAACTGCTGGTATGACATGAGGCGATCACTGCCCGTTGGCCGAACGTCCGGGACCAATCGTCTCCCCGCGCTCCAGCATGGCAATGAACTCTGCAATCTTCCGCGCGCGCGTGTCGGCACGGCGTACCATCTGCACACGGACGATGAAGGAGTAGCGGTTCTGCCTGTTGAGCGCGGCAAACGCCGCCGCAGCCTCCGGGCTTGCATCGAGCGCCGCCTGAAAATCCTCCGATGGCTCCGCACTGCTGAACGAGTCGTAGGCGGCATCCCATCGCCCATCGGCCTTTGCCCGCTCGATCTCGGCGAGCCCCGCTGGCTGCATCCTCCCCTCGGCGATGAGCGCCTCCACCTTTCCCTGATTTACCTTCGACCACATGCTTCGCTTCCTTCGCGGCGTGAACTTCTGAATCCACGTTGCCTCGTCGTAGCTCCGCTTCAGTCCGTCGATCCAGCCCCAGCAGAGCGCGCTGTCCAGCGCCTCGGCGTAGGAGACCGAGTCGAGGCCGGAGTTCTTCTTGGCGATGCGGAGCCACAGCCCCTCCGGTTCGGTGTGGTGTTTCGCCAGCCACCGCTCCCACTCGCGTGCATTCCTGAAGAGCACGACAGGAAGCTTGTCCACCGTCTCATCGGCAACCGTCATCTGGCCTCCACTATGGGATAGTATACTCTCGAAGCGTTTGCGCACTCCACTGGTCAGCCGTGCAGACTGGGCAGCCTGCACCGTTCGCTGACGCGCTCGTCGTTCCACCGGCCTGCGCAGAGCAGTGTTCGCTCTCCTCCGGTCATCGTCCCGAACGATTTGCGAGAGATACCAGGCTGGCAACCGATTGCGCGATGTTGTGGCGAGCCAGCGCTTCACACCGATCGCGAAAGTACCTGGTGGAGTAGATCGACCGGCGCGCAAGAAAACTGCGAAGGACGGCAAGGCGTCCCGTGCAGAACTCCTTCTCTTCCACCCAGGCATACTCTGCACGCACACTCTGCTCGTAGTGTTCAAACTGCTCCGGCGCTGCGCCAAGAATGGCGAGGTCGATGTCGGCGATGAGCGCGGCATCGTGCGCCACTGCACCAGTGCCGTGGCGTGTGGCGAGAATGAACGCACGCACCCGCTCCACGATCTGCTCGGGAAGCCCCTGCTCCCGTGCCACTCGCTCCATCCACTCCGCGCTCTTCTCCTCATTGTCGGATCGACGAGTGTCGTAGACGGCATCGTGAAACCAGAGCGCAAGCTCCACCTCGTCCGGCCGCCGGCACAGCCCCCGAACACGGTCCAGCCACAGAAGACACGCTTCAAGATGCTGGAGAGTATGGTAGAAGCGATCAGGTGCGCTGTAGCTCGCCACCAGCTCCTCGACCACCTCTTCCGAAGGGGGCGCGACGCCAAGCGCAGACCACAACTGATTCCAGCGCGTGAGGGTGGGCCTGGAGGAGAGCGATGAGGAGATCATGGGGGAGTGGGCTGGAGTGAGGCCGCTCTGCTTTCATGGTCCGCTATCGCCAGATCATCGGAACGTCCATCCGCACGTCGAACAGCAGAATCTCACTCTCCGCACCGAACACGAGTTCGAGGTGCTCGGCATCGGTGATCCCCACACCGTCTCCCTGGCCAAGCTCGACCCCTGCCACTGAGAGTTGGCCGTGCACCACCTGAATCCACGCGCCCCGCCCCGGCTGGAGTGTGTGCGCCACGCCCTCGCCTGCACCGAACAGTCCTGCGTAGATATACGCGTCGGTGTTGATCGGCATACTTGCATCGCGTCCATCCGGCGACACGTACAGGCGCAGCACACCGCGACGCTCTTCGGGGGGAAAGCCGAGCTGGTGGTAGGCGAACGGGGTGCCGGTTCGTTCGGGCACGAGCCACATCTGGAGGTTGTGCTCCACCTCGTCACCCACGTTCTCCTCGGCGTGCACCATTCCCCGGCTCCCCGCGCTGATGAGCTGCATCTCCCCTGCACTCACACCGGCGCGGTGCCCGAAGCTGTCGCTGTGGGTGAGCGTTCCGGCTGCGACGTAGGTCACGATCTCCACGTCGCGGTGGGAATGGGCAGGAAAACCGCTGCGGGGCTGGATGTGGTTCTCCACCATCACCCGCAGTGGACCGAAGTTGTTCCACTCCGCGCTGCGGTACCCCGCGAAGGAGAAGGTCATCCAGTTGTCCGTCCAGCCGAAGTCCTCGTAGCCACGGTCGGCGCTGCGGCGAAGTCTGCGTGTTGGTGTAGACATGAGCGACGGGGCTGGTCAGTGTTCGTTGTTGGTACCAACGCTGAAGCGTTCCTCTCCGGCAAGGTGGTCGAGCGACATCAGCAATCGGTCCATGGTTTCCTCCCACAGTTCCCCCCTGCCGTGGCGATGCCCGATATCGTCGAGTATCGCACCGTAGAGCAGTGCCGCATAGCGCTCGTCGCTTTCAAGGACCTCAACTTCCACGGTGTGTGTGGCGAGCTGGGCAAGAAGCGAGGCAATCTCCTCCGCACTCCCCCGATCGGACTTGAGTCTTCTGTGCAACAGGCGCACGAGAAGTTTCCACACGACCGTGGAGTCTGCCGTGCCCGGCACCGCGACGAGGAGACGCTGGAGATCCGAGGGCTGGGGGGTCGAGGCAAGCTCACACAGCGACCAGTGCGGTTCCGGGAGCGCTCCGATTGTTTGCAGCGCCCACGCCGTTACCTCCTTCAGATCGACCACTGCGATCCACACGCCTGCCCGCAATGCCTCGGCCTCTTCCTTCACTCGATTCACCATTGCTCATCCTTGTCGATGGTTTTCTCGATGCCTATCTCGTCCGGGTGACGGAGAGCATACCCCACCATCCGCGACTGCATTCGCGGAGCAGCCGGACAAGAGAATCAATTGCAGGGGTCGCGAGCGAAGTCGGCGGGGTGCGTGATCGGGGAGATGGGGGCGAAGGGGTAGCCAGGCCCCTCCAGCCTGCGCTGTTTCTGCCGGAGAATCGAGCCATCTACACGATAGAAGACCTCCTCCTCCTCGTGCGTTCCGTTCACCGCACCGCGCCGGGCGATTGCGTGACGCAGATGTCCCTCCCTGTCGTACAGGTAGTACGTGGTTGCCGCCTGGTCGCTGGTGCCGCCATCCAGAACGAGGCGGCGCACCCTGCCGCCGCGGTCGGTGTAGACCGATGTCTTGAAGGAGAGGGGAGCGCCGGGGCACTCAAGCGTTGTGTCGCGTCGCCCAAGCTTCCCACCACGCACTGCCTTCTCCACCTCGCTGCGCATCGCACGCACTGCACGAATCTCGCGCTCCACGGCGCGGGCGCTCGTCTGCGCACAGAGCGCCGGAGCTAGGAACAAAGAGAGGAGAAGGGAGGGGAGAAAGAAGTACCTGCCCATCGTCGTGGAGAGTTGGTGATTGCTGTTCTGGAGCGCGTAACCAGTGCTGGTACGCGGCAGACGCAGCAGGCTGGATTCAATAACGGCCCACGCTGTCGAGAGGAGCGGACTGTGGCACACTACTCCCCACCAGCGGCACGGCGCAGCGCTTCAAGGTCGGCGCCAACAATGCTCTCCAGATTGCGGGAGATCCGGTCGATCTCCCAGTTCCACCAGGCGATCCCCAACAGCGCGCCAATCGTCTCCTCCGAAAAGCGCCGGCGAATCGGCAGCGCAGGATTGCCGCCGACAATCGTGTACGAGGGCACATCCCCGGTCACCACCGAACGCGCCGCGACGATTGCTCCATCACCAATCGTGACTCCGGGCATTATCAGCGCGTCGTAGCCGATCCAGACGTCGTTGCCGACAATCGTATCCCCTTTGAAGGGGAGTTGGTCCGGCGTTGGTGTCACACGCTCCCACCCACCACCGAAGATGTTGAAGGGATAGGTGGAGAACCCGCTCATCCGGTGGTTCGCGCCGTTCATGATGAACCGAACGCCGCGCGCAATGGCACAGAACCTGCCGATGATCAGCCTGTCGCCGATAAAGGGGAAGTGATAGAGAACGTTCCGCTCGAAGTTCTCCGCACCGTCGGGGTCGTCGTAGTAGGTATACTCCCCGACAATGATCGCCGGGTTGGTGACAACGTTGCGGAGGTAGCAGACCTGCGGGAATCCCTCCATCGGGTAGGGATTGGCGGGGTTGGGTCCGTTCATAGCCTCAGGGAGGTAAGAGGGAGGGGGTGCTCTTCGGAACAGTGAGGATGCCGGAACGATGGATCAGCCGAAGTGCCGCACTTCTATCACAAAGGACCAGAGCACCAGACCGAGCCACTCAACGAGAACGATCCGCCATAGTCTCCATCCCCTGCGCCTTTCGATCAGCCAGACGATCAGACCGGCAACCAGCGCAAAGAGAAGCGCCGGGAGTCCACCGAGAACGAACGTTCGTTTGAGGGCAAACAACAAACCCTCCGCCGCGATTGTTGCGCTCTTCTGCTCACCGGTGCCAAGATAGAATGACGTTCGTGACGATCAGCACGGACGCGACAACCATGGTGAGAAGGATGAGAAGAAACGCCTTCAGGCTGACCGGAAAGTCGACGGACGACGGGGAGTTGGGCATGGCCGGCCACACGTGCAAACGAGCCGTTACGATGAAGGGCGGGGAGGCGCGGCAGCCCCGCCATTACAGCACACTTACGACGATTTCCGCAGGAGGTGGAAGGCATGGGTCCAGCTGTTCTGGAGAAAGCCGGGGATACACCAGAGCTGGCAGAGCGGCTCGATGGCCCGCGCACTTGTCACCTTTCCCATATCGGCACTCTCCCAGCCGAACTTCTCCAGCAGCGCGGAGGTCTCCCGCTTCGCTCCTGCATCGTTGCCGCAGATGAACATCGTAGGGCGCGTGCCGCCGTAATCGGGATCGACCATCATGGCGCTCCCCACGCTGCTGAACGCTTTCACGAAATGCGCATCGGCATGGGCCGCCTGTAGTTCCTCCATCAACGAGCTGTTCGGACCGGTGGTGAAGTGGATCACGCCGTTCTCCGGCGGGTCGCCGCTGATCGGATTCGTGGTGTCGATCACCAGTTTTCCCGCAGTGTTGGCACGGCCCGCAAGCTCCAGCGCTTCGTGTGCGGCGCGGCCGAGCACTGCAAGCACAAGACCTTCACCCCACGCCGCCACCTCCCCGAACGTTCCTGCCGTAATGCCGCTTGCAGAAGCGAATGCCGCCAGTTTGTCGGGGGTACGGCTGCCGATACGGACGTCGTAGCCGTGCTTCTGAAGACCACGCGCGAGGGTCTGCCCAACCAGACCCGAACCGAGAACGCCGAAACGCTGAATCATGGTTGCTCCTCCTGACGATATAGGTTGATCGAATCTGCGAAAAGAGCGCGAATACAGTGGGAGCGTCGGGAAGAAGGACGCCGTGCGTCCACTAGTGGGCCAGCGGACAGGACACGATCGTTGAAGCGGATGCCCTCAACAACGATCTCCACCACCCCAACCGGCCTGAATCCGCGCCTCCGGTAGAACCGTTCCGCACGGAGGTTGCGCTCCCAGACGCAGAGCCAGAGCGCAGCGTGCGTTCGTGCCCGCGCAAGCGACACCACATCATCCATCAACCTGTCCGCAACACCGCTCCCGTGAAACTCCGGCACCACGTAGAGCTTGGAGAGTTCGAGCGCCGGGCGCTCGACAACGCACGCAGGAACCTAGCTCGCCTGTAGCCGTGCATAGCCCGCAAGTGCCCCCTCCACCCACGCGACGCGAAGGAGTGGAGCATCGCCGGCAATCGCCGCAGCGAAAACGGAGGCGCTCAACGTTGCGGCGAGATACTGATCGAGCCGAACGGGATCGGGGAACGCGCCGCCGTAGATGGCACGGAACACACGGATGGCGAGCGCAGCAAGCGGATCGGCATCGGAGGGCTGCGCGGCACACACGTCGATCATGGATGCGCCGGGGACTGATTCGAGCGCCACTCCTCGGCCGTCAGCGCCCACCGCTCGTGGTCGCGCCATCGTCCGGCGATCTTCAGATAGCGGGGCGAGAACCCCTCCAATCGAAACCCAAGCCGGCGAACGAGGGAGATCGAAGAGAGGTTTGCAGGCTGGATGTTTGCTTCGAGTCGGTGCAGCCGGTACGCCCCGAACGCACGCCTCAGCACGAGTTGGAGTCCCCTGGTCATGTAGCCGCGCCCGTTGTGCGGCACAAAGGCGTGGTACCCCAGATAACCGGAACAGAACGACCCGCGAACGATCTCGTTGATGTTGACAACGCCAACAGGTTCACCATCGGGGAGGCAGAGGAGGTGACCGATGTACGCGCTGCCGGCGATCCGGTCGAGATAGGCCCGGTACTGCTCGGGAGTGCCGGGTGGCGCGACAAATCCACGGTGGAGCGCACGACTTCGCCGTGCCGCCTCAAGAACGTGCGGCATGTGCTGGAGCGAGGGTGTCTGGAGGTGAACGCTCATGGATTCTTCAGTATGTACCGTTCCACCACTGCCGCACGCTCCGGCAGCGTGGCGCTCGGCACTCAACGCTTCGGTATCTGCTCGGCGTTCGAGCTGCGCCGCATGAAGCTGACTCTGCCGTTGATCTCAAGAATTGCCGTTTCCACCTCTTCCGGTGATCCATACCCCGCCTCGCGCAGTTCCTGTGCGAGTTCGTGCTCTGTCAGCTGCGCGCGGCGCAGCACACCACGAACAACCCTGCCATGATGGATCAACACCTGCGGTTCTCCATCGACCAGTCGCTCCATCCTCCTGTTCCTGGAGGTGACGAATCCCGCAATCCAGTTCAGTCCAACCAGCGTACCGGCGGAGAGGAGACCACCCACCAGCGAGTTGTCGCCGGCATTCATCGAGTTCTGCACGGCATTCGACAGCACGAGCAGAAGCACGAAGTCGAACGGCGCAAGCTGGCCGATCTGCCGCTTGCCGCTGACACGGAGCAGCGTGATGAGCGCCACATAGACCACAACAGCGCGCACCACAAGCTCCCACCACGGAACCGAGATATCCAGCATCGGGCAACGACAATGTGGGTGAGAGTGCCTATGAACCGAACGGGAGAGAATCAGGGGCCGTTTCAGGCCGTGTGTACCAGTACGCCCAGGCGATCAGAACCCCTTGCAGCGGGAGGCGCAGGTAGAGAAGCCAGGGAGACCACGAACTGTAGAGTTCAGGGTGGAGCGCCATGTGGATGTTGGCCGGAAAGACCGCGATGAGAAGGGCGATGAGTCCCCACCCGGCATAGCGCTGCCAGCGCCGCACGAGCAGTAGCAGGCCCAGCACGATCTCCGCAACCCCGCTGATGTAGACGAGCGGGAGGTGCCACGGGAGAGCGGGAGGCATGATACTCTCGTAGAACTCCACCCGCAGGAAATGGTTCACCCCCGCCGCAACAAAGAGAAGGCCGAGCAGATACCGAAGCGGAGTCTTGAATCGCCTCATCGCCGTTTCTCCACGATCATGCAGTACCCCAGGGGGAACAGGCCAGCGGTCCGCTTCGAGATGGTACGCCCAATCCCCCGGCGCACGAACAACCCCGTTGCGCTCTGCACGCACCGTGCAAGCAGAGGGCCGACGAGCGGAAGCCGTGCGAAAAGCTTTCCGAGAATGTCGGCGAGCACTTCCGGCGCACCACCCATGGGTTCGAGCAGAACGATCTCCAGTCCCGCAAGTGCGGCAAGGCGCCGCAGCGCAAACTCGGTATAGCGGTGATAGTCGTGCGGCGCCTCGTGAACCCAGTAGAGGAACGGGACATTCAGGAGAAGATGTCCTCCGGGAGCAAGGATGCGCGCCATCTCCCGCCACGTCGTTTCAGGGGTGGGGATGTGTTCGAGCACATCCGAGAGGATAATGGTGTCGAACGACGCATCCTCGAACGGCAGTGCCCCTCCCAGATCACACTCCACGTCGAGGTGCTCGGTGCCGTGCATGGAACCGGCCCAGTCCACACACACCATGGCATCAACCAGACCGCGGTAGGCGGCGTAGAGCGGCACCGCGCCACAGCCGAGATCGACAAGACGCCCACGCGCGTAGTGCCGGAGAGAACGGTGGTAGAAGCTTGCCACCAGATCGGCGTTCAACCACGAGCCAGTCCCCACGGCCTTCGGATCGCGCGAGGCGCGGAGGCGGCTGCCACGATGGACGAACTTGCCGGGCTGCCACCGCTCGATGTTTCTCACACGGCACTCCCTGACCGCGCGGCTTCTGCTGTACACGCGTACATCGCAAGGTCGCGCGGCACGCCGCGCCACACCTGGTAGTTTCGGAGCAACCCTTCGTAGTGCATGCCGATCTTCTCCAGCACCCGCATCGACGCAATGTTTTCCGGGAGGCAGACGGCCTCGACGCGCGCAAGCCCCATCTGTTCCACCCCGAACTCGACGAGCGCTGCTGCGGCCTCGGTTGCGTACCCGCGCCCCCAGCATCTCCGCGCAACGGTGTAGCCGATTTCGGCGCGACGATTGTTTCGATGCCAGTAGGTGAAGTTGCAGATGCCGATCAGTCTCCCGCTCTCCCGCTCCTTGATGCCCCACACTCCCATCTCGCCGCGCGCGTAGGTGGCAAGATACCCTTCGAGATCGGCGCGTGAAGCGCCGAGCGAACGGGAGTGCTCCCACGGCGTGAAGCGGTCGATCTCCGGGTCGGAGGAGTAGGCGTGGAGATCGTCGAGGTCATCCGCGCGAAGCGCCCGCAGAAGGAGCCGAGGGGTGGCAAGTGCCGGGAAGGGGAGGAAGGGATCGTTGATCTCCATGGAATCGGGACCGCAGGGATGTGTGAAACCTACAGCGCGGGGGAGAACTGCCGCAGCGGGCCGCTGACGGCGCACTGGCGTGATGGGCGCGCTCACCCGTAACTGGAGACGACTTCCAGCGGATAGCTCGCCGCCCAGTCGGCGCTGCCGGCGAACTGCACTTTCACGTCGAGCGACCAGAAGGTGCCGTTCGTGGTGCTGTGGTCGCTGGGATTCAAGCCGACAGGAATCACGAACGTGAGTTCACGCTGCACCTGCGCCCCGCGCTGAAGCTGCTCGTCGAGCTGCACCGAACGCCGATCCTTGTGGACCGTCTCTGTCTCGGTGCGGCGGTCGGTCCCCACCATGTGGCTGTAGACGCGCTCACATCGAAGCACGCCGGAGATCGACGAGAGCACAACCTCGCGACGCGGGTCCACCGCAACAGCGACCACGAGGCGCGCCCCGACCGGCACCGGCGTTGGGGTGATGCTCACGTCCACGGCGGCGGTGGAGAGGGCGACGAGAACGTTCCGTCCACCACGATACATCACCACCACGCCCCACAGTATCATTACCGCAGCAACGATCCGCTCGACCATTGTTGCGCCATTCGCAGGGTTGAGCGACGCGTAGAGCGCAAGCGTCCCGACGGTGAGGGGAACGAAACCGGCGCCCACGGTGACCGAAGGAGCCGCAGTCCACGTAGGCCGCGTAAACGCTCCCGACACAGAGATGACCCCGATCAGCCCTGCCACCCACATCTCAGGAGCAATCGACGGCACGCGTCCGGCTGTTGCAAGTCCGCCGACCACGCCCCCCAGCACAACGATGGCGAGCATCGTTGAAACGACCACAAGAGCGATCTCGGCCTGCAACCCCGGCGAGACGGGGTGGCGCGTCAGCACACCCGAGGCAATGGGGAAGAGGAGGCCCGCGGCCATCAGGCTCATCAGTCGTGCCCGGACATCAGGGCCATCGAGCATCGAGAGGAGCGCGTGGATCGGTCCGGGACGGTAGAGTGGCTTCACCGGAGCGAACTCCGGCTGCACCATCGCGATGTACAGCGCAACGAAGCCGAGAGCGAAGAGCACAAGGGTGACAGGCGCGCCAAGCCAGGAGACCGACGCGTCGCGTCCGCGCGATCCCATGATTGCGCGCGCCACGAGGAGCGCGCAGATGCCGGCAACGAAGGCGAACCAGAGCACCCCGACGGGAATGATCTTCCCCGGCACACCGCCGATGGCGAAGCCCAGACCGAGCGCACCCACAGCGAGCGCGGGAAGGGAGAAGAGCAGAACGCCGATCTGCTCTCCGATCTTCTTCGCTGGCGTTCTCTCCACCGTGATGTTGACGCTCCCGCTCCAGCTGTCCTCCTCTCCGTCAACATCGACGGCGATCTTCCAACCCGCGTCGTCGGCCCCATCACCACGCATCGGCAGACGAATCATGAGTGGGAAGGTCTGCTTCCCGTTCACCGTGCAAGGGCCGGAGAGCTTCCCATCCACGCTCTGAAGATCATCGTAGGCCGGAACCATCTCGACTCTGACGCTCTCCACAGGCACAGGCCCCGTGGAGCGAAGCACCACCTCTCCTTCAATCATATCGCCGGGACGGTAGTGCCGGGCGGGATTGTTCAGCCGGATCTCGATCTTCATCGTTCTTCTACTCGACTACTGGATGACAACGCACAGCGTGCAGGGACTCATGGCTGGGGAGTCTCTCTTCACACCAGAATGGATGGGGCGAGTACAGAGGAATGAGGAATATCCCGCGGGGATCGGGATATACAATACGATGGCCTCGACAGTGCCACACGGAGAGCGTTGTGGGAATGCACCGCGACGCCACGCTTCAACGCTGCGGGAGAGCGGAAGGGCGGGGTGCGAAGGACACCACGGTCTCATGCACGATACCGTATCTCCACGATCTCCAGCGTCTCATCGCCACGACCGGTACGGAGTGTTGCGCTCTCGCCCTCCCGCTTCCCCATCACGGCTCGCGCCAGCGGAGCGATGAACGCGACAAGCTCCTGTTCCGGGTCCGCCTCGTCCACCCCAACCAGCGTGAAGGTCCGCAGTTCGCCCTCGCGCTCCCAGTCCTCCGCACGAACGGTTTTCACCGTGACGGTTGCGCCGAACCGCACGGCATCGTGCGCCTGAGGTTCGCCCTGCACAAGCCGCGCGCTTGTGAGTCGCTCGTTGAGCGCGGCAATGCGTCCGTTCAGGACGGCGAGCGCCCGCCGCGTGTCGTCGCTCTGCTCCTCCGCCTCGAGCATCTCGCGCTCCCTCTGAAGTCGCTCACCCTCAGCGCGAAGCAGCGCCAGCCCACGAGCGGTCACGTAGTTCGTGGTGCCCGGCGGAAGCGAAGCGCGCGGTGGCACCACGATTGGATCCTCAGGACCCTCATCCTTTGCAAATGCACGGCTCATAGTTCGCGATGGGGAGCGTCAACGCTCATAAAGTTCACACACACGCCGTAGTGGTCCGACATCCTGCGCGACAGAGGAAACTCGTCGGGCCAGACAGTGATGTCCTGCGCCATCACGGCAAGATCATCGCTCACGGCGATGTGGTCGATGCTTGCACACCACCCCCGCTGGAGCAGCGGATCGCGCGCTCCGGCGGTGAGGCAGAAGAGCCGGTGTGCATCCAGCACTTCGGTCAGCACTTCACGACCACGTCTGGTCCCGACCGGACCATTTGCCGCGAGTTCCTGGTTGAAGTCGCCAGCAACACAGAAGGAATCCCCAGGATAGAGTGAGCGGAGGGTTCTCCAATCCTCCGCCTGCGCACGAAGGGACTGCTCGAACTTTGCAGACCCCCGCACACCCGAGGCGGTATCAGCTCTCCAGGGAAGGACCGTGCCAGCCACCACGACCTGACGGCTCGGGCCACACGCGACACGAACGGCAGCAGAGCGTTCAGGCTCTCCCCGCAGGGTGAGGGGAAGCGCCATCAGACTATCGCGCACCCATAACGATACCCAGCGTTCACCATCGGTGCGGTCGGGTGCCGTTCCAGAAACGGCAGCCTCGCGATACGACGCACCCGGAGAGAACTCTCTGTGGGTCTCGGTCAACACCCACACGTCGGCATCGATCATCTCAAGTGCGCGACGAAGCCGTTGGGTCCGTACACCGGAACCGGGCCGCACACGCTCCAGATTCCATGTAGCGACAGTCATGCGGCTCGTCCTGTCCCTGCGACATCTCGCCCACTCTGCTCGCCCAACTTCCGCAGGAAGCGTCCCAGATGGGGATCGGTGCGGTCGAGGGGGACCTCAGCAAAGGGGAACCAGCGCACACCCTTGAACTCCGCTTCATCGAACGCCAACTCGCACGCTCTGTCGCCCCGCAGCACATACCAGAGCGAAACGTCGGTGTGGCCAGCGCTAAGCCCTACCGTTGTTGTGCAGGTAATCATCAGCGGCGGTCCGGGACGGTCCGGGCAGACAACACCAAGCTCCTCCCGAAGTTCGCGCAGCACTGCGTCGCGCGGATGTTCGCCGGACTCCACGTGTCCGCCGGTAGGAAGCCACAACTTCGCATTCCTGTGATCCACGAGCAGGACATGATGATCATCCACCAGAACGAAGTAGGAGACGAGATGCCTGGGCGGCGTGGCGGGCTTCTGCAAACGGCAGAGTTCGGCACCCGAATCTATCCACGCCAGCGTATCGGCAATATGCTGCTGTTCGAGGCCATCGAGCGGCTCGATGGAGGCAATTTCAGCGCGTATCTGGTGACGCATGGGATGTGATCGAAACGATTGAATATACTTCTGTAGATTCCTGCGACATCCTGCTCTCTATCGTCTGCACACACTGTGCACTTCACCCCGTCTTCAACAGGAGCGCGGGCGCAAAGCCCTTGTACGCGTGCCAACGACGGCACTTCCGCGGCCAGTGACCCAGGCACTTTGCAGAAGCGATGCGCAGCCTATCGCCCCAATATCCGCAAAGCAACTGCCACGTTCCAGGCAGGGCGGGGTTATCTCCCTGTTGATCCTCCCGGCACGCACCGGCGTATTGCTACGGACACCACCCATGACCCACTGGAGCGCCCAAGCTACGAAGTACCGGCACCGAGCGTTCACCCTGCATCGCAACAGCAACACATCATCGCCCCATTCCATCCCCATGTCTCCTCTCCAGCAATTGCTCCTGCGAAGCGCTCTGCTCCTCCTGGTCACCCTGGCAGGGTGTGGTGCTGCTCCCTCCGCATCGATTCTTCGACAATGGTGCAGGGGAGGCTCATCGCTCGACCACTTTCCATCGATCACGCGAGCGCACGGCGGCTACATCGTCACGGCAGGGAGCGCTTCGAACGACGGCGACGCAACAGGAGCGCACGGAAGCGTCGACATCCTGCTTCTACGGCTCAACGAGAAGGGGGAGAAGGAGTGGAGCCGGTGTTATGGCGGATCGCAGTACGAGAATGCCGGACAGATCATCGCCACAATCGACGGTGGTTATCTGCTTGTGGGGTCAACAGCGTCAAACGATGGCGATGTGCGGGGATGGCACCCAGGGTTTGACCGCTACCGTCAACGCCGGCCCGACGCCTGGATCGTCAAGCTCGACTCCAGGGGAACGATTCAGTGGCAGCGGTGTCTGGGCGGCAGCAGTGGCGACTTCGCCTTGGCAGTCTGCCACGCCCACGATGGCGGGTACATCGTCGCGGGCGGCACCAGCTCCTGCGACGGCGATGTGGTGGGCCTGCACCAGGGCGGGTACGACTGGGCCGATGGCTGGGTGATGAAGCTTGACACCACCGGCAGCATCGAGTGGCAGCGGACGCTGGGAGGTGACGGGCACGAGACGTTCAGCGGGATCCTTCCCACCCCCGATGGGTGCTACATCGTGGTTGGCTACACCAACTCGCGCAACGGCGATGTGGCGGGTCTGCACGATACCGCCAGGATCGGTGTGGGAGATGTGTGGGTTGTGAAGCTCGACCGCAGCGGCGCCACACTCTGGCAGCGTCTCGTCGGCGGAACCGCCGGCGATGATCGTGGGGCCGGCCAGGGAATCCTGCACGATGGGCGGGGTGGTGCAATCTTCACCGCCCGCACCCATTCGGTGGATGGGGATGCACAAGCGCCCGAGCGTGATGGTGCCGTGCCGTCAGAACCGCAACGCTCCGACACCTGGATCATTCACGTCGATTCCAGCGGCACCGTGCGCAGGCAGCGTCGTCTGGGGGGAAGGCAGACCGAGGAGGCGGGAACGCTCGTCGCGCTCGCCAACGGACGCCTCTGCCTTGCCAGCTCTACACAATCCGTGGAGAGCGAGCTGGGCGAACCGCGCGGTGGAGTGGACGGATGGCTTGTGGTGCTCGACACCGCGTGGCGGGCAACATTCCAGCAGCGATTCGGTGGAAGCAGGAACGATGGGTTCTATGCGATGGAGGCCACCTCCGACACCACCCTGCTGATCGTTGGCACCACGCTTTCCAACGACGGAGACCTGAAGGGCAGGCGTTCACATCCAGCAACGGACGAGGACTCGGACATCTGGATCGTGGAGCTGATGATCCCCGGAGTTCTCCTGAACGAATGAGCACCGGAGACTCTTTTCAACACCTGAACGATTGCCGGGCGCACTATCACCCTGCCGGCAGCAGGGGCGGGCTACGGCTGGGCCGTTTCCTTCAGCAGTTCCAGCGTCCGGCGCAGTGCGCGGCGTCCGCCAATGACTCCGTGACCCGGTATCACCGTCTTCGCCTTCGAGAAGCGGGCACTCACGCGGCGGATTGTCTGCGGCCACTGCACAACAACGGCATCCCCCACGTAGCCAATCGATTCTGCATCCTCCGCCTTCACGAGGCAGCCACCGTACAGCAGCCGCTCGCGCTCCAGCCACACCACCATGTTGTCGGGGGCGTGGCCTGGTCCGGGAAACCACGCAAGCACCGTTCGGTTCCCGACTGCTACCCGCTGCTCGACGGCAAGGGCTGAGTCGGGCCGCTGCCATCCCTGCTCGGCAGCCCACTCGATGGTCCGCGGCTGCGCGTAGGAGACAATGCCCCGGCGTTTCAGTTCACCGATTCCACCCATGCGGTCGCTGTGGGCGTGCGTCAGGATTGCCCGCCGCACCGGAGTGTGGAGGTCCCTGGCGATCCAGTCGAGGAGTTGTGCCGTCATCGTGTCGTTCACCGGCGTGTCGATCAGCAGCGCCTCTCCGTTGGAGACGACGATCAGTCCGTTCGAGGTGAAGCGCCCCCAGCCCTCCACCTCCTGCCACCACGTGTGGAGCCACACACCTGGAGAGAGCTGTCGTACGGAAAGGTCGGAGGAGAGGGTGTGCAGGTTCCGGCTGCGCTGTGCGCAGAGTGTGGTGGTTGCGAGGAGGAGCAGGAGGAGTGTACGCAGTGTACAGCGCATGGGAGCAAACGGTTAGGACCAGCAGGCACGGCCGGGCTGGTTCAGGTCAACGTACAGAAGCCACGGAATCAGGCAGACGAGTTCCCCACCCGACCACGCGATCTCCGCGGCGAAACTGAAGCAGCGGTCACGGCGTTCGTTCCCATGGATGTCGATCACATCGAGCGTCAGGAGCAGATCGCGTCCAAGCCCCCGGTCGATAAGCTGTCCACCGGAGATCGATATCAGCCGGAGATGCTGCCGCACGAAGTCCACGGATTCCGCATCGAGCCGGAGATGGACCAGATGGTCGTCGAGCGACATATCGGGCATCCCTCGCGAGCCGTGGTACTCCCGGGACATCGAGTCGAGCACGGCGAACACCGCCGTGTACCCCTGCTGCTCCGAGGGAGCGAACAGTTCGAGAAGGTGTGGATTGGGATGGTAGGAATCCGGCATATGGCGTGTGCGAAATCCTCACTTCATCTCGTCCGGGACCGCTGCCAGGCTACCGCTGATCTCCACGGGAAGGAAGCGGAGGGAGGGAGGCGAGGGAAGGGCCGCCAACGATAGCGGAAGGCATCTGCTCTACGCCACTGGGAACACCACTGGTATAGACGCTCACTCCATCGAGGTTTGCCATATAGAGCGTTCCCCTGCATACGTTCATCTTCAACACTTCGGGGACGGCTCCCAGATATTCCCACGCGGAATCGAAATTGTTGGATCGGTACAGGTCGCTCATCCCAGGCTTCTTCGTTATCGCATAGTATACTGTCCCGCCATCAACGGCGAGTTGTGCCGCAATGCCGGAGTAGAGTATTGCCCCGGTAAGCCCCCACTGCAATCCCCCATCGCCGCTCTGGAACGCACCGTACGGTGTTGCCGCGATCAGCACGTCCCCGGCCGAGGCAAGATCGAACGCCTCGGGACCGGGCATCTGGTTTGGCACCAGCGGCACTGGAATCCACGCTGTATCCGGCCGCTTCTTCACGAACACATAGCCGTTTCCCCCTCCACTTGCAATCAACCAGTTGCGATGACGGTGGATCGCACGAACGTTCTGTGCCTCGTTCTGCGTGAACTCCGTTCCGACCGGGTTCCACTCTGCATAGTCGGGAAGCGAACAGGCGTACACGCCGAACCCATCGGTTGCGGCGTACAGTTTTCCCTCCCACTCCTCGAACTCCGTCACACCGATAGTGCCCAGCCCATCGGCAGCCGGGTTCCACGTCATCCCGCCATCGTTCGTGTAGTAGACGCCACCGTTCGCGCTTCCGACGAACCACCCGCAACTGGTGATGGCAATCACATCAACGTACTCGAAGTTCGGCGCGATTCGCCCGCTCGACCGCCACGTTGTGCCGCAATCGGTGGAGACATAGAGGAGCGTGTCGGTGCCAGCCAGAACCGTGTCGCCACGAACAGCGAGCGAATAGAAGATCGTCTGCGGTAGCGCTTCAATCCGCTTCACCTCGGCGTGCAGCGCGAGCGAGGTGAGAAGAAACAGAACGGGCAGTGAGAGGAGGCGATCCATGGGGCGGTGCCACAGGGTGTGATGGTACAGAAACAGGAACGCTGCACCATCACCGAAGGCAGCGCAGCGTCCCCTCACGAACGACTAATAGGCCTTTGCAAACACGGCAACGCGGCTGGCAGCTTCACCGCTCTGGAAGCAGCGCCCCGAACCACCAGGCTGTTCGGCCGGGAAGCAGCGGAGCGTTGCGCCGGTTTCCTCCTTCAGTTTCCGCTCCTGGTCGCCGTCGCAGGCCCACCAGGCACGTGCCCACTGTCCGGCGGCAATCGTTGCATCGAACTGCTCACGGCTCTCCACATCCACGATGTTCTCGTCCCGGAAGGTCGTGGCGCGCGCGAGCAGCGCCCCCTGAATCTCCTCGAGCCACCGCGCGGCAACGCTCCCGGCCTCGCCGGCATTGATGCCGAACTCCTTCCCCTCCCTGCCCGGACGGTCGCGCCGTGCAAAGACCACTGCGTCCTTCTGCACGTCCTTCGGGCCGATCTCGATGCGGAGCGGTGCACCGCGCATCTCCCACTCGTTGAACTTCCACCCCGCCGTCTCCTGCTCGCTCATGTCGGAGTGAACGCGCACGCCGGCATCGCGCAGCGCACGCTCCACCTTTGCCACATGCTCCCTCACCGCCGGCTTCTCCTCGTCCTTGTTCCAGATCGGCACGATTACCGCCTGGTGGGGAGCGAGGCGAGGCGGAAGGATCAGCCCCTTGTCGTCGCCGTGCGTCATGATCACGCCGCCCACCATGCGGGTGCTCACCCCCCACGAGGTCTGCCACGGATGCTCGAGCGTCCCCTCCTCGGTCTGGAATCGCGTGCCGAAGGCTTTCGAGAAGTTCTGGCCGAGATTGTGGCTGGTGCCGGCCTGGAGCGCCTTGCCATCCCCCATCATCGCCTCGATGGTATACGTTCGTACAGCCCCTGCGAACCGCTCGTTGTCGCTCTTCAATCCCGGCATCACCGGAATCGCAGCCTCCTTCAGGCAGAAATCGACGTAGACGTCGAGCATCCGCAGCGTCTCCTCCTCGGCCTCCTCCGGCGTGGCGTGGGCGGTGTGCCCCTCCTGCCACAGGAACTCGGTGGTGCGGAGGAAGGGACGGGGACGCAGCTCCCAGCGCACCACGTTCGCCCACTGGTTGATCAGGAGCGGAAGGTCACGGTAGCTCTTGATCCACTTCTCGAACATATGGTTGATGATCGTCTCCGAGGTGGGGCGCACCACCAGCGGCTCCTCCAGATCCTTTCCACCAGCGTGTGTCACGAGCGCCAGTTCGGGACTGAACCCCTCCACGTGCTCCGCCTCCTTCTGGATGAAGCTGTAGGGGATGAACATCGGGAAGTAGGCGTTCTGGTGCCCCGTCGCCTTGAAGCGAGTGTCGAGCGCCTGCTGGATGTGCTCCCAGATGGCGTAGCCGTACGGCTTTATCACCATCGTCCCCTTGACGGGACCGTAGTCAACAAGCCCTGCGCGCTGGATGACTTCGATGTACCAGGCGGAGTAGTCCTGGCTGCGGGGAGTAACCGATTCAGACATGGATGCGGGAAGTCGTGAATGGAACTGCGAGCCGAAAGATAGAGGAGGGACGAGGAGTGAGGAGTGATGAATGATGAAGAACGAGAATCCCTGGTGCGGATCGCCATGGTAATCCTTCGCCCCCATCGAGTGACGGCACAAGAGCAGGGAGATGACGGGTTCTCATCTCCCTGCTCTCGCAGTCGCCTGTCGCTGTGCTTTCCTTGCACGTTGACAGCACCAGCTCGGTGGAATGTGTCACGCTCCCCGTTGCGGCCCCCGCTGTCTCTCTGCTCCAGACAGATCTCGATGATCGTGCCGGCACCCGAAGCAGTTCGATTGCTGCGGTATCGTTACGGCTCCGATGTCACTGCACGTCCCGCCGGACGAGGGTAATGGAAACAGGGTGGAAGGTTCGGGCGAACGTGCTCCCCTCACCCTCGTCCCAGTCGCCGTTGCCAAGGCAGAGCGAATGGAAGGCGTCATCCGCAAGCGGCATCGTCACCGGATCGTAGAAGACGCCGTCGCTTCGCCGATCCACATCCTCCACCCGCACCTGGAAGTGCTCGCGCGGGTGGTAGCCCGTCACCAGCACATAGGCGCCCTGCGCAAACCAGAGCCTGTGGTACACGGACTGGTGCCACGCATCCTGCTCGTTTGCCATCACTCCGGTGGTTCTGTCGCGGAAGAGGTGGCCGTCCTTGTATCGAGTAATTGGTTGGCCGAGCGAGTCCACGAGGGTGATGCGCAGGCCGGAAACCACCCTGCCGGTCGTGGCGTCGCGCGGCTCGACGACGACCGCTGCCGAGTTATCGAAGGCGCAGTGCTGCGCGTGTACCGTTGAAGCGCAGGCAACCGCAACGAAGAGGAGAGGAAGCAATCGGGTGCAGAATGGCATGGTGCGAAGGGTTGAAAGTTGAGAGGAGCCGTTGACGAGCGCTCTCTGCTCCAGAGTGCCGAGCTGTACAATGGCGCGCCTTTAACGCTGCAACGAGAGCAGGGAGGAGGGTGCGGTTGAGCGCAACCGCTGTGGAGAGCGTACCAGCATGACGTGAAGGACGTGGCGCATATCCTCCCCATCCAGATACCGTATGAACTGTTCATTGCTGAAACAGCAGTGAAGGAACGCGGAAACGGGAAGGGGAACCTCCATCGACTCATAGTTCTCCCCGTCGATATCCTCGATGTGCAGAATGGGTTCTATCGACTGCCATGAATCACGTTCATAACCATCATAACCATGGTAGTACGCCGTATATGCCCGGGGGACGAGGGGAAACATGTATCCGTACGTTCTCCTCGATACCAACTCCATCTCCTCCACTGGTACCTCCCCGGTCCAGTCCAGGAAATCACCAAGCCGGTGGCTCACGTTGTGGTCGTTGATGCACAGGTACAGACGCAGCCCTCCCACCACCTCCCCGGTCACAGGATCGTGAGGCACAACGGCCACCTGGAATTGCTCGTGGGATGGACAGTGCCATCCGGGTTGTGCCTGCGCCACTGCCGTGGCAAGGCCGAGCAGAACGAGCGAAAGAGCAAGGGAACGTGGCATGGATCGAGCGAGGAAGGATGACGTGTCGAGGGATGTCTGCACCTGGAACCGTTATCGTGGCGCACCTTCTTCCGATAGAATTCCGGGGTGTGAAAGGCCTGGAGGAACAGTGCCCGGTGTATCGTTGCACTCGTCCGGGCGCAGACGCCGCATGTTGACCACCTTTACCACACCCTCGTGGTTACGATGATGCTCACCCTCCACGATGTCGAGACAGTTCAACGCGACGAGATGGGCGAGACAGAGCGGGACGGAGGGACAGTCGATGAGGGGAAGCCGCACCGTTGCGAAACGTCCACCGTTGGCCTCGCCGTCCACATCCTCCAGAACAACGGTGTCGATCACTGCACGGGTCCTCACATTGAACACGCCGTAGCGTTCGAAGAGGAACTCGTAGTTGTACCCGAACTCCTCCCTCCCGGAATCGTTTATTCGGCGGAAGAAAAGCGTGTCGCCATTCCATCGATTCTGCCTATCGTCGGCGATAGGGACTTCTGTATACCTTCTTACCACCGCGATGCGTAATCCCGGGATGATTGCTCCGGTCGCGGAGTCCCGCGGTTCCACCAGGGTGACGGAACTATAGTGCTGTCGTTCGCTGCTGCACAGACAGAACTGTGCATATCCAGCGGGAGTGAGAAGGGCGAAGAGCAGCAGCGCAGGGAACAATCGCATAGGACACAACGACGCGGAGGAGGAGAGGCCGATAGTGGTGCGGAGACGGAAGGAGGGAACGCTTGTGACATCGAACGACGTGGAACCGAGTGCCTTTCCTCTGTGTTCGGCAGGAAACAACCCATACATCACTTTCCTTCCACCACTCCGCAACTACTATGCGCACTTCCGACACACGTTTCTGGACCCGCGGTTCCGCCCTTCTCGCTGCGCTTCTCTCGCTCGCCATGGCCCCGGCGAAGGATGGGTGTGAGCCGAACACCTACGTGCCATCCCCCTCGCGCACCCCGCTCTACGACGGGGCCGGCGAAGTTCATATCAACGGCTATGGTGGCAGCAACGGATACGGCGGTGAAGTGAACTACGCAGTTGCAGAGAACGCCGGAATCGGTGCGGCCTACTGGTACAAGAACGAGAAGAACGACAGCACCGGCCTGGTGGAACGTCATCAGGCAGTGGAGCTTGCCGGAACCTGGTTCAGCCGTCCCTCGGATATCGTGCGGCTCGAAGTAGGAGGGGGACTGGGAATCGGCAGCGGTGGTGGCACGCTGGACAGCGCGGGGAACATTCGCGTGGTGGACGGCGACTACCTGCGCCCGTACCTCCAGGGGGCAATCGGCGTTGTGCCGATCGGTGGGAACGGGGGCGCACTCCGCTTCGAGGCCGCCGGCATTCTGCGGTTCAGCTACGTCGGCTTCACCTCGTTCACCCGCGCCGGCGTGGAGGTGGACCCGGCACCGAGCGCGCTCTTCGTGGAACCGGGAATCATGCTCCGGTTCGGCATCCCCTCGGTGATGCTCGACCTGGCGATCAGCCGTGCCTTTGCCGCCGGGGAGGAGCCGGACTTCAATTTCAACAACGGCGTGATGACCATCGGCGCCCACGTCGTGCTGGGGCGAAGCGAGAATCAGCGGGGATCGCGCTGAGCGCGCGTGCGCAGTTTCTGCCGCGCACGCTCCAGCACGAGGTCGGCCAGAACTTCGTGAAGTCTCCCATCTGGAGTCGAAGCAAACGCCTGCTCCACACGATGCTCCTCGACATCGAAGCGATAGAGGAGAGCCGCAAGCCGCCCGAAGTGATTGTCGAGAACCCAGCGCAGCCGCTGGGCAACAGCCCGACGCAGTGTTTCCTCGTCGATCTCCACCGTTTCTTCGAGAAGGGGAGCGAGCAGACGGACGAGGGCGAGATGATCGGTGTTCATGGGAACGAACATACAAGCGGGGCCTGCAGGATCAACCTGCAGGCCCCTTTCCATTCGGCGTGTGCCGTCCGGCCCCAGCCTCCACTCGATTGTGGGGCTGCGGCGCCATGCTCCGTTTATCGCACGATCACCAGCGGGGCGCTCACGACGCGGCTTCCCATCACGATCCGCACGGTGTAGGTGCCGGCGGCAAGATCGTTCGTCTCAAGAACCACGAGGTTCTCGCCCGGCGTGGTTGTCAGGGTGGAGTTGCGCACGGTGTGGCCGCCAAGGTCCACCACGCTCATCTGCGCGTTTCCGGCAGAAGCGTTGAAGTGGAGCGTGGCACGCTCGCGCGTTGGCGTTGGAACCGCACGCGCAATCTCCACGTGCACCGGCGTGAGCATCACACCGGCGGTGCCCTGAACACGCTCCGCCGTCACGTTGACCTCCTTCGTCGATCCGTTGTCCTCGGCAAAGGTGGCAGTGGCAAGCGTGGAGATGTAGTTCACCTTGTCCATGATCACCGTGAAGGTACCCGCACCCAGACCGTGGATCTCATAACGACCCTCGGCATCGGTGATGTCGCTTCCCGCGACGCGTCCATCGGCGGTGAGCGCGTAGACGGCGGCACCGGACAGCGGCGTGCCGGCACCGGACAGCGAACGGCCACCCGTGTGCACGTTGATGCTGCCGGCCTGACCGTTCGAGCTTTCACCCGAACCGCGCAGGCTGTTGCTGCCCTCATCGTTGGTCACCGGCACCACGATGTTGACCGAGTCATACAGGGCGGTTGTGTCGACGATGGTTGCGTCCTCCCACACCAGCGCAACGTCAAAGTTGGCACGGTAGTAGGCCGGAGCGTGGTTGGTGTCGTAGGGAGTTGCGTGGAGGATGTAGGCTCCATGCGGCATACCGCGGAAGTCGAAATAGCCGGTATTGCTCCACATCGAATCGACGAGGGTGAAGTTCGAATTGCTGTCGTTGGTGAGCACGAAGGCCTTCACCAGCGATGGGATGGAGTTGTAGCTCGAATCGACAACGATGCCAACCACGCTGATATCGTTGCCGTTCATGTTCCGCACCCGCAGGTAGCCGTTCTGCGTAGCCGCCGGCTCCGATGCGCCGTCGAGATAGGCGCCAACCTGGAACTGATACATGCCGTAGGCGTGTCCGGTGAACGACCCAAGGCCGCTGTTCGGGTCGATTGTCACGTCGATGTTCGCCGAATCGCTGATGGAGATCAGGCCGTAGGTGATCGTTGCACCACCGCCACCCTCGGCGCGGAAGTAGTTCTGCACCGTGATCCCGGTATCCGCCTGTGCGTACAGCGGGTTGCTGACGAAATACGGAATGTTGGGATCGATCACGTAGAATGGGAGATATCCCGTGTCCTGAACCATCGGGTTCGAGGTGAGCGAAACGATCACCGCGAACTGGAAGAACCCGTGCGTTGAGGGCGTCCAGCTGAACTCGCCGGTGATCGGGTCAATCGTTGCGTCCTCCAACGGACTGGTGTTCGGATAGATCTGGTGGACCGCGTAGCGTACCGAGTCGCCCGACGTTGACACAACGTTGATGGTGGTGTTGTACTCCACTCCCACGTAGAGCGAATCGTATCCGCTCGGCCAGTTGATAAAGCGGAAGGGAGGGGTCTCGACCTCAACCGTGATGGTGTCGCTCGACGCACCCTCGCCGTCGGGGTTGACCGCCGTCACGTAGATGTCGTAGACGCCATCAACCGTGATACCGTGCCAGTTGTAGTGTCCGAACATGCTGTCCGGCTCGTTGGAACCAATCGCCGTGTCGATGTAGGCAAACGAGGTGCCCTGCAACCGACCGTACACCCGGTAGTGCATCACCGGATCACTCCCCTGTGGCATCTGCCACGAGAGCGAGATGGAGTTGTTGACGCCGTTGTCGTAGGAAACCCCCGAGAGATAGACCGGCGCTACCGGGGGTGCGGCGTAGGCCGTTGTGCCAAACGCGAGTGCTACAAGCGCCGCGAGAAGCCAGAGACGAAAGTTCATAGAACCTCCAGTATGGAAGGAAATAGGTTGGGTTGAAGCAGTGTTGAAACGGACAGGACAAGACCCACCCCGCCCGACAGAGTTCGGGTGGCGTATGCAGAGGCAGAACGCCCCTGCTTTGGGTCTGTGGTGCTGCCAGGAGAGAAGAGGTGGTGCCTGGGCCGTTGCACGCAGGCACCACCCTGCATCTCGCCTCCCTCTATCGCACGATCACCAGCGGAGCGGCGACCACACGGTTCGGCATCGTAATGCGCACGATGTAGGTGCCAGCCTCAAGACCATCGGTCTGGAGCATCACCAGATTGCGCCCTGCGGTGGTCGTCATCGTCGAGTGCTGCACAGTCCGTCCATCGGTACCCTGCACGGTAAGCGCGGCACCCCCGGCAACGCCCTCGAAGCTGAGCGCTGCCGCACCCGAGGTCGGCGTCGGGGCGACGGTGGCGCGCTCCACGCGCACCGGATCGAGAACGACACCGGAGGTGCTCCCCACCTTCTGCACGTTCACGTCCACCTCCTTTTCTCCACCATTATCCTCGGCGAAGGTGACGGTTGTGGTGGTTGCAGCGAAGCCGATGCGATCGACGAGCACGGTGAAGGTGCTGGCACCGAGACCACCGATCTCGTAGTTGCCCTGCATGTCGGTCACGTCCATCCCCTGCACGCGACCCGTTGCGTCGACCGCGTACACCGTGGCGCCCTCCAGTGGAGTACCCGCAACGCTCCCAAGCGAGCGCTCGCGCAGTCCAGCCTGGCCCGATGAGCTGTTCACGCCACCGCGGATGAGGTTGTGCCCATCACCGTTCACAAAGTCGAGCATGATCACCACGCTGTCCAGTCCGCGACCGCCGCTGACAACCGTTGCGTCATCCCAGGTCAGGGAGGCGTAGTCGTTGGCGCGGTAATAGCCCGGAGTGTGAACCGTGTCGTGCGGCACGGCGTAGAAGATGTAGGCGCCGCCCGGCAGGTCGCGGAAGTAGAAGAAGTTGTACGGAACCTCGACCGAGTCAACCACCGTGTAGTCCACAGGGTTGGTGCTGGTGCGGCGGTAGGCGTACACCGTCGAGGGAATCTGTCCGAAGTGCAGCGAGTCGAGCACGTCACCCACCACGGTGAGCGGCTCGCTGTTGGGGTCGCTTGCGACCACGAAACCGTTCTGAACAGCCCGCGGCGCCGTGTCGCCGCTGACGTACGCGCCAATCGAGAACTCGTAGGTGCCGTAGGCGTGCGGGGTCAGCGCAAGTGCACCCGTGGTCGCGTTGAGCGAAACGTCGATGGTGGAGGCGTTGGTCATCGTGAGCATCTGGTAGGTTACCGTCGCGCCCGCACGGGAGACTGCGGTCACCACGTGCGTTACCGTCTGGCCGCTATCCACGCGTGCGTTGAGCCGCAGCGACGTGAAGTCCACGCCGTTGGGATCGGAAACGGTGACGAAGAAGCGAACGCTGTCCCTCTTCGAGGGATCGCTCACCAGCCACGCGAACACCACAAACTCGGCACCATTCGCAGTGGTTGGCGTCCAGCTGACCTCGCCCGTGGCCGCGTCGACCGTCGCTTCGGGATTGGTGCCGTACAGGTTCGACATGATACCGTAGTTCACCGTCTCGGCAGGATTGCTGGGAACGGCATTCACGTCGAACGTGTACGTTGTTCCCAGCGCAATGCTGTCGCTCCACTGCCGGGAGTGGGTGAAGCGGAGTGGACGGAAGGCGAGGCTGATCGCGACGACGTTGCTCGGCGCGCTCTCACCGTCGTCGTTCTTCGCCGTCACGTAGAAGTTGTACGTCCCCTCGGTTGAGGTAATGAAGTTATAGGTCTGGTAAACGGAGAAGCTGTCGAGGCCAGAAGCGAGACTGTCATGCATCGAGTAGCTGGTGCCACCATCGGTTGAGACGTAGATGTTGTACTGGGCCACGCTCGGCGCACTGCTGTCGCGCGTATACCAGTTGACGAATGCGCTCAACGTACCGTTATCGTTATCCCCCCCATAAACGTGAAGGCGGGGTGCAGCAGGCGGCGCAGCACTCGCAACCGACGCAACAAGCGCCAGAAGGAACGCGGCGAGTACAATTCGGGGAAGGTTCATTGTGCTTTGAGTTGGGTGAATTGTGCTATGTGAAGCTTCAGCGCTGATCGTTCTTGGATCCATTAATATTGGTCTCGATAGAGACCTTCGCCTTTACGTCCACCGGCTCGGCACTGCGTGTGGAGCGATTCGGGACAGTGGAACTCTTTCCATTCTCCCCACCAGCGGCCCTGTTCGCCGTTGCTCCCATCTGCTGCCGGGATTTCCGTGCGTCGCCCACCGCCGTGCGTGCAGTCCCCTGCCGTTCGCGCACCACTGCTGATGGGGCCGGGGAGGTGCCGCGCACTCCGCTCTCTGCCGGATCCACGGTTGTGCCGGGCAGGAGGGCAGGGGGGATGGAAGGAGCTGGCGCCACGACGGTGTTTGCCGGACGCACCACCGGCTCCGGCGCTGCCGAATCGAAGGGACGCAGCGTGAGCACCAGTGTGGCAATCAGGCCCAGCGCGCCGAGCAGTGCCGAGCCACCCCAGATGCCGAAGCTGGTTGGCGCCGTCGTGGAGACGGCGGCAGGCACCCCCGTGGTGATTGCGGAGGGCGGAGCGCTCGGAACCGAAATCGTCTCCGCCGGAACCGGATTCGCCGAAAGGTTTGCGGCCACACGGGCGCGAAGCGCGGTGTGCTCCACGGTACCGGCGGTGCGGTCCTTGCGAAGTGCCCGGTCGATTGTCTGGTGGGCCTTCAGCTCCATGCGGAGATCGGTGTTGAGCGCAGCGCGGATCAGGAATTCCTCCTCCTCGGCGCTGGACATCGTTCCCTCCAGGTAACGCTGCAAAAGATGTTCGCGGTCGGCTCGTGTCATGGCTGTTCCTCTCTGCGCCCTCTATCGGTGTCGTGGTTGCTGTTCTCGTTCATACGTTGTTCCTCAAGCTCGATTGATGCGGAGATAACCCGCGCAAGCTGGGCGCGTGCGCGCCAGGCACGTGTGCGGATTGCACCGACAGGTTCATCGAGCATCTCGGCGATCTCCTCGAAGCGATAGCCCGCGTAGGTGTGGAGCACCAGCACCTCGCGGTACGACTCCGAGAGCCGTGGCAGCGCGGCCACCACAAGCTCCTCGTCGCGCGACAGTTCGCGGTCCTCGGCTCCGGGGTGCTCCGACTCAGCCAGATCGTCCAGCGCCACGTGGTGCTTCTGGTCGCGGATGCGGTTGAGCGAAAGGTTCCGAACGGTGCGAACGAGGTAGCCGATGGGATTTTCAGGGGGTGGTGCGCCGGAACTTCGCATCTGGATCATCCGCTCCCACGCATCCTGTAGAAGATCATCTGCCGTTGAGCGCTCCTTGACCAGCTTGAGGCAGTAGAGATGGAGCTTGGGCGTGTGGCGGTCGAACAGTTCCAGAAAAGCGCGATCGTCTCCGGCATAAAAACGCTCGAAGAGGTAGCGGTCGTGCGCCAGCGGGGCGCTTCCCGTGCTCTCCTCGAGCGTTGCTGGTGTGTGATTGCTGTTGCTGTTCATCTGGGTATCTGGGTGACACACCGGATTCCAGAAACATCACACCCGTCCCCCCGTGTGACGCCCTGCATCGTTGCTGTGTCATTCCATGGGGAGTTCGACCCGGCTCTCTCCTTCTTCCCTTCTGTGAACCCGATTTTCCCGTGAACCTGCGTCCTCTGCTGCTTTTCACCATCCTGCTGCTGTTCGGAGCGGCTGGCAGCTGTGTGGCGCAGGGCCGTCCACGCTACAGCACCGACTCACTGAATTTTGGAGTGGCCGATCCCGGCTGCCAGACGCGACAGCTGGTGATCAGTGCAGGGATCTCCGACACCATCCGCATCGACTCCATTTTTCTCACAGGAGTGCCGAAACTTACCGACTCCACCGATCCTCTCCCCCCTTTCGCTCCCCTTGTGCAGCAGGGGATGACGATCACCGTGACCGTCCAGTGGTGCCACGATTCCGGTTGTCTCCCCGGCAGCACCTACCTCTATATCCAGTGGCACGACAGCGGAGGGGGGATCATTATTGATTCCATCCCCATCATCGGCTGCACCGATACGAGCATTCCGGGGGACTCGCTGCTCGTGTCGCGCACAGGCATAGGATTTGGCGGCCTCAACCTTCCACGGTGCGCGCTCGACAGCTTCACTATCTCGAACGTGGGCTCACGAGACCGCAGCATTACCCTGAACCTCATCGAGAACACCGGCGGCGTGTTCGGCCTCGTGGGGGACGGCCAGTTCCAGCTTGCACCCGACAGTAGCATCACAATTGCGGTGATGTACTGTCCCGACACTCTCGATGCTGACTCCGCGATGATCTCCGTCATTGGCGATCTCGGCGTCCAGGTGGCCCGAATACCGCTCCGGGGAAACGGCATCACACCGTGGAGTCTGGCACCGGAGGTCAGGTTCCCCGATTCGGTGGAGCTGGGAGAGTGCGACACGATAGAGATACTGATCGGGAGCCAGATGGAGCCATCTCTCGTGTTCAACCGCTCGATCCAGGAGCTTGCCCCCTTTACTCTCTCCTTCTCCAAGGACAGCCTGGCAGGATTTGGCGATTCGGTGCTGCTTCGCATCGTCTTCTGCCCCGACACCCTGGACCTGGTGGAGCGCTCCTTCGTCATCACAGACAAGCAGTCCCGCCCCTTCGCCTGGCTCCGCGTCTCGGGAATTGGCAAAGTCCCATCGGACGTTCTCCCTACCCGCTCGGTGGCGCTCACGCTCGACGCAGCCAGCGAACGCGTTGGCCGACCGATCCGGCTCCTGCTCCGCGCACAGCCCGCGCTCGAAGCGACCGACATGGAGGATTCGCTCCGCTTCGTTCTCACGCTTGAGCCACAGTCGCTCTTTTTCAACGGTGTGGAGTCGGCAGCAACCGGCTGGGGAGTGACGGGACGGCGGACAAGCGACACCAGTATGGAGATCACTCTCCGTCCCGATCACGGAGCTGCACCGGCCGAGACGCCGCTGGCAATACAACTGACGGGGCTTACCACCGGATCGCCACGGAATGACGTGATGCTCTCGATCGATTCGACAGTCCGGGCGCTAGTGCCGATCTCGATCTCCAGCAGCATCGTTCTCCTCGAAGGGTGCGAGCTTGGCACCGATCCGCGGCTGAGCCGTCGTGTGTCGATCCAGGGACTCCACTTCGAGAACAGCATCGGCACCACGCTGCGCGTTGACTACCGTGCGCCGCTTCACGCCCGCGCCTACCTGCGCCTCGCCGATGTCTCCGGCACCAGCGTTCAGACGATCAACCTGCCGGAGGGCACCGACGCCGACGCAACGGCAACCATAGAGCTTCAGCGGCTCGCTCCGGGACTCTGTGTCGTGGAACTGCGCGCCGGCGACAGCCGCGCCACCACCCTGATGATGGTTGCGCCATAAAGCGATGTCCACGGTGCACCCTCTTCTCTCCACCCCGCGCACCCTTATCGTGCTCGTGCTGCTCGCCGCAGTGGTGGCTCCCGCAGACGCGCAGGTCGAGGGGACGTGGATAGGACCAATGCTTGGCGGCGCACTCTCGATCACGACGTCCAACGCCACGGTGTACCCCGGCACGCCGGACTGCGGGTTGTTCTCCTCGGGAACGGCAACGAACTGGTGGGCGGGTGCGGTGTTCGCCTCCCCACGCCTGTTTGGTTCCGCAGTAGGAGTGCGCGTGCGCGCAGGATGGGGAGAATCGGTCTCGACATTCGAGACGCCGGCAGTGGATCCCATCGTGCTGCCGGGTGATGGCGGAACGATTGTACAGGCCACGCACACCTACACCCTCGAGGCGCGCGAACACCGCGTGCGAATCGAGCCGGCCATCACCTTTCCACTCGGCTCCTCCTTCACCCTTGGAATTGGTGCCTCGCTCGACTTCTCCACAGCGTTTGGCGCTGCCCAGCATGACAGGCTCGATGGAGGTGGCGAGGTGCTCTTCGATTCTGGACGGACCGAGCGGTCGATGGTGCTGGCGGCGAACTACAGCGCACCCGGAATCATTGGTGGCGTGGCAGGGATTGCGTGCTCGTTGCCGCTCGGCCGAAGGACCATTCTTCAGCCCTCTGTCGACCTGGCACTCGGTGCGGGTCGGCTCGGCGGGCAGGGGGGATTGACATACGACGTTCGGGGCACCGTGGCTCTCCTGTTCAACCTCGGCGGCAGCAACGATCCCGACACCACAACGCCACCACCGCTTCTCGCTGCGGACACCGCACGGCGAGATACGATGCAGCGCGACACCTCCGGCAAGGACACCCTTCCGGCAATCGATCGCTCCCTGAACGTCGCGATCAAGATGTACGGAGAGGATGCAGGAGGAGCGCAAAGCTCCGAGGCGATTGTGATGCTCAATGAGATCGTCGAGCGCATCGTTCAGCGAGATGGCGACACGGTGGAGCATAACTCCCGAAGCATCACCCCACCAAAGCTCCGCCTCCAGCCCACCATCCACGCCGGAGCGGGAGTGCGCCGCTGGCACATCGACCTCCTCTACGAAGGGCGAACGGTGGGGCGATACACCGATACTGGAACGGTGGAGAACGAAGAAGTGCGGTGGCGCATCAGCGAGAGCGAGGTGGCGCGTCCTGCATCGACCCTTACAGCGCAGCTCACCGCCGAGGACTCACTCGGCACCACGGCCACCACGCAGGCCACACTCCCCATTCGATTCGTGCGGCACGGACGCATTCTGCTGCGCGATTCCGTGCGCCGGTTGTTCGCAACGACACTCTATCCCTCCGAAGGGGATGAGGGCGAAGGACTTTCCGAGCGTGACCTCGACGCCCTCGACGACTTCTCCCTCCAACTGCCATCGGGTACACAGGTGGAGGTATTGCTGAACAGTACGGAGAACCGCGTTGAGGGGATGCGCCGGGCGCGCGTTGTTGCCGAAGAACTTCGGCACCTGCTCCGTCTTCGTCGCGCACCCATCATCCAGATCACCTCCATCGACAATCGTATACTGGGGGGCACTCCGCCCGAAGGGATTCTCTTCTCCCGCTCGGTTGCCGTTCGCGCCACGCTCCCCAACCGCGGCGAGCGGTAGCGCGCGGCAGATCACCGCCACGCCGGTAACATCCGGCAGACACCCCGTGTAGCTTGGGAAGCCAACCAACCCACGGAGGTGTACCATGCGTCGTCTGCCCTTCACCATTCCCCTCGCCCTGCTCCTTATCCCGGTTCTCCTCACGGTGCTTCACGCGCAAACCGGCACGCTTCGCGGAAGAGTGCTCGACGGTGAGGGGAAACCGCTCAATCGCGCCACCGTCCGTGTCACGAACACCACATGCGGTCGCTATACGGAAGTAGATGGCACCTTCCTGGTTGCGAATATTCCGGCCGGCACCCACACGGTAAAAATCAGCTATGGGGAGAAGCAGGAACATGTGCAGGCCAGTGTTCCGATCGCTGCCGGTCAGACGTTCGATCTAGGATCGATACGGCTGATGAATACAGGGGGCACGGTCGTTGCTGGCGTTGGACAACCTCGTACGCAGTCACCGAGTGGAAGTGAGGTTCTCCGCACCTCGCGTGGCAGGCAGAACGCCATCTCTTCGGCGGCATCCGGCGCTTCGATCTGCACTACTCAGGGCACGGTTGCGGTCCGTGGCGTGTGCACCAATGATCTCTCACTCTACATGGACGACGCGGAGCAGAGCGACCACTTCACTCCAGGCTGCGGTAACCGTACTCCCTCGATACTCGGTCTTGAGGAGGTACAGACGATTGACTCGGGATCGGATACGGAATACGCGAGTGGCTTTGACGGAGGCGTTGAACTCTCCACGAGCAGTGACCTGGAGAATCTGCTCCCTCTGCACAACGGTGCCTCCACAATCCAGCAGAGCACCCCTTCCGCACACCCCTATCCCTTTACCGATCCCCTCTACCAGACGCTCTCCACCTTCTCGATCGATGCCGGTGGTGCATCGTATGCGCTGACACGGAACGCCCTGAGCATGGGAACCCTGCCACCACCGGAAGTGGTGCGGATCGAGGAGATGATCAACCGCTTCCGCTACGACTATCCGCAACCGGAGGGGAGCCATCCCTTCTCGATCTCTCTCGATGCCGCCGAGTGCCCGTGGCGGCGGGGAGCGCAGCTTGTACGCGTCGGTATCCAGGGGCGGAACGTCGCTCTCAGCCAGCTTCCCCCGGCAAACCTCGTCTTCCTGATCGACGTGTCGGGATCGATGCAGAGGGTCGACAAGCTCCCCCTGCTGAAGCGGGCACTTGGACGCATGGTGGAGCAGTTGCGCCCGCAGGATCGTGTTGCCATCGTCACCTGTGCCGGGTCGGCAGGGCTGCTGCTCCCCTCTACCACTGGTGACCGCAAAACAGAGATTATCGCAGCGCTGGATCGTCTCGATGCGAGGGGATCGACGAACGCTGCTGAGGGACTACGGCTTGCCTACAAGGTGGCACGCGAGAACGCGGTGGAGAGATCAAACAATCGCGTGATCTTCGCCACCGACGGCGACTTCAACGCTGGCATCGTCGATAACACCCAGCTCGTTCGCACTATCGAGACGGAGCGCCGCGCCGACATCTTCCTGACAACGCTCGGTGTGGGCACCACCAGCCGCTACCAGGACGCACGGATGAAGGCGCTCGCCAATCGGGGTGACGGCAACTATGCCTTTCTCGACAGCGACGCCGAGGCGGAACGTTTCCTTGTGGGGCAGATCGCCGGCACGCTCTTCACCATTGCGAAGGACGTCAAGGTGCAGGTGGAGTTCGATCCCCGACGCGTTGCTGCCTATCGATTGATCGGCTACGACAACAGGACGCGCGCCGACCAGGACTTTGACAACGACCGCCGCGATGCGGGAGAGCTTGGTGCCGATCACGCCATTACCGCGCTCTACGAGATCGTGCCGATTGGAGCGGAGCGAAGCGTCGAGCAACTTCGGATCAACGACACTCTGGAAATTCCGCGGACGTTCCTCCCCAGCGAGGCGATCGTGCGGGTGCGTCTGCGCTACAAAAACCCCACCGACTCGGTCAGCCAGCTCGTTGAAGCAGCGGTGCCGAACCGTTTCGTTCGCATCGACGCAGCATCGGCGGACTTTCGATTCGCGGCGGCGGTGGCAGCGTTCGGCATGATGCTGCGCGGCTCCCAGCGCCGCGGCACTGCCGAAACAACCATGGTGCTGCGCCTTGCAGGCTATGCGTCGGGCCAGCAATTGAATGAAGAGCGCGCCGAGTTCGTCAACCTCGTGAAGCAGGTGGAAACGAGCGACCTGCTCGGCGGTGGACGCTAGGCGGGATCACCCAGACACGATGCAGCGGTGCCGCTGCACCTCCCACAGCAGCACGGACACACGACTGGCGCGAAACACTTACGAACCTATGCACATCCCAGACGGCAGGTTCTGCAGCTGGAGCCTGCCACTCCCGTAGTTTGCACCCATGCGCCGCACCTTCGACATCCCGATCCACTACCGCTCACCGATCATCGCCGCAATCAAGGCGCTGCAGAAGGAACGCGACCCGGGGCGGCGAAGCGTTGCTCCAACCCTGCTCGACCTCGGCCCCGTTCGATTTCTCATCCCACGCCACTTCGGCTTCTGCTACGGCGTGGAGAACGCCATCGAGATTGCCTACCGCACGCTCCAGGAGAACCCCGACAGGCGGGTCTTCCTCCTCTCGGAGATGATCCACAATCCACACGTCAACGCCGACCTCGCTGCGCGCGGCGTCCGCTTCCTGATGACCACATCGGGCGAACAGCTTCTGCCGTGGGAGAAGTTGACGCCGGAGGATGTGGTGATCGTTCCCGCCTTCGGTACCACGCACGGGATCGAGGAGCAGCTACGCGAGCGAGGCATCGATCCCTATCGGTGGAACACGACCTGTCCGTTCGTGGAGAAGGTGTGGAACCGAAGCGCAACGATTGGCGCACGCGGCTTCACGGTTGTTGTGCACGGCAAACGCACCCACGAGGAGACGCGCGCCACGGCGTCGCACGCAGCCGCAGGTGCGCCCGTCGTGGTGGTGCAGAACATGGAGGAGACCGAGCGGCTTGCGGCGATCATTGCCGGAGCGGAGCCTGTGGAGCGGTTTGCGGAGTGGTTCGGCTCGGCCTGTTCGGAGGGATTCGAGCCATCACTTCATCTGGCACGGATCGGTGTGGTGAACCAGACGACGATGCTCGCCGACGAGACGCAGGCGATTGCCGACCGGCTTCGCCGCGCCATGGTTGAACGCTACGGGGAGGAGAGCGTGCGGGAACACTTCGCCGACACACGGGACACGCTGTGCTACGCAACGAACGAGAATCAGAGCGCAACGCTCGCGCTGGCATCGGCGGAGGCCGACCTGGCAATCGTGGTTGGCGGCTACAACAGCAGCAACACCACTCACCTCGTGGAGATCCTGGAGCGAACGCTCCCTACATGGTTCGTGAAGGATGCGGAGGAGATCGTTGCGCAGGACGCGATACGTCACTTCAACCTCCACACCCACGCTGTGGAGGTCGCAGAGAACTGGCTCCCGAACCTCGACCGTCCCATCACCGTTGCGCTCACCGGCGGCGCCAGTTGCCCCGACGCGCTGGTCGATGAAGTGCTGGAACGAATTGCCGGATTCTTCCCGGACGCGATACCACCAGCCGAGGCTCTCGAGAGGATACCGTAACATCCTGGCGATACGCGTGTAGATTGAGAGGCGCATCCATCGCACGCTCCGACAGTGCTCCATGCGCCGCTTGCTTTTCCCCTTTCCCGCTGACTGTTCCATCTGTTGTCCCTCGTCTCAACGCTCCCCGCCCAGGGGAGCGCAGTGGATTACACGGTCACAAGCGATCGTTGGGTCACGGATACAGCACAATCCCTGAAGCATTCCTCGTACTGCTACGGACAGCAGGGACCGGGCGAAGCCATACGCAGCGAACAAGGCGGCAACTCGCGCGCTGTTTTCAACGTTGAGGGAAGTACCGACACCCGCCGTGGCAGCATTGTCCAGTTGCGTCCATGCGTTCAACAGTTCCGCGGTCGCACTCCGCTCGCAGGCATCTACGGTGTCCCTGACGTCTCACCGTCGGCACTGCGGATTGGAGACGGGGAGGTGATGAAGTCTGTGCCTGTTCTCGACGCACAGACCCAGCGGAAGGGAAGCAGGATTGAACCGCACCTTGAAGAGCGCGACTGCACTCTATAGGAGTAGACTAACAGGAATTATCGTATCACCATAGCAGAGGGGTATCAGCGGAGAGATGCACCACTCTCCCTGAACAGAGCGCGGGCACGTCCACTCTCCGGACGTGCCCGCGTTGATTTGTTTGCAGACGGCTCTTCCTACGCAGCGTCGCGCTCGACGCTGCCGAACCAGCGACGGTACGTCTCCGCTGCGGTGTGCGTGAAGTAGGCAGCGATGGGATGTTTGAACAGCGGCATTGCGAGCGCACGCTTCAACATCGTGCGGGCGGTGTCGAGCTGGCCGAGACGCTGATAGGTGTAGGCCAGCTCCGCGTAGGCGATGTTTGCCGTGGGATACTGCCGAAGCACCTCGTTGAAGTGCTTGATCGACTGCTCGTAGGAGGCGTCGGGAACGGGGGTGAGGAGCAGCCCGGCGAGCAGCCGGATGGAGCGGGGAACCGTTGCAATCTCGCGGTGCAGCATTCCCAGAACGTAATGCCCCACCCAGTTGTTATCGATGCGGACGGCCTGCATTGCGTGGGAGTAGACCTGGGCGGCACTCCGCACGAGCTGCCGCTGCGAGCCGCTTCCCTGCGCCATCCGTCCCAGCGCCAGCGCCACCATGGCGTGGCCTGTGGAGCTGTTCGGGTTGAGTTGCAGCGCACGCTCGGCCCACATCCGCATCTCCTTCAACAACTCCTGCACCCGTGGCTCCGCCGGGTTGAGCGAGCCGAAGTAGGTGGCAAAGAAGTGCGCCCGTGCAAGGTGGCTGCACAGTTCAGCCGAGGGATAGAGATCGTAGAGGTCCTTCCACTGACGGATCGCAGTGCGCGCGTCGCCCGCCATCAACGAGCGGTAGCCATCGCGCAGATACTCCGGTACCGGCTCGGCAAACTCCTCGCCTCCCGCCTCGCCAAGGGTGGCAACGGCTGTGGGCGCGGTCTGTTCACCACGGTCGGAACGGAAGCTGTGGGTATTCACGAAACGATGAAGCAAGAGGCGGTGGATCGAGTGATAGAGGTGTGGATGGCGGCGGCTCGCTGGGCAACAACAGGAGCGCAGCTATTCCTGCACAGAATGCGCTCAACGCGTACAGGTACACGGCGCAATCTTACGACCCGATTGCCCCGAGTAGCTGTAATTATCTGTCGGGTGTGCATTCTGTCGCAGGAGGGGGGCGCTAACTTTCATCCCTCCCCGCTGCCGGTATCGCACAACTGTTGCGGACTTTCAGAACAATGATTCTTGCACTCAACATTCTCGCCGATAGCGCGGTTGGCTCGGCCCGGTTCGCGTGCGATCTGCACGCATGCCGGGGTGCCTGCTGTACCATGCCGGGGGGACGGGGCGCACCGCTTGAGGAGCCGGAGGTGGCGCTCGTGGAGCGCGCGGTGGCGGCGGCGCTTCCCTACCTCTCCGAACGCAACCGTGCCGTGATTGCAGCACACGGCGCAGTGGAGGGGGAGCCGGGAGACCACGCCACGCGCTGCATCGACGACCGGGATTGCGTCTTCGTGACCTACACCGACGAAGGCATCGCGACCTGCGCAATCGAGCGGGCGTGGCAGGAGGGGGCCACGGAGTTTCGGAAGCCTCTGAGCTGCCACCTGTTCCCGATTCGCGTGCACGAACTCTTTGGTGGACCCTATCTCCACTACGAGAAGATCGACGAGTGTGCCGCTGGCCGTGCAAATGGTAGAAGTACCAACACACCGCTCTACAAGTTTCTGCGCGAGCCAATCGTGCGGGCGTTCGGCGAGGAGTACTACGAAGCGCTTGCCGCCGCTGTGGAGCAGAAGGAACTCTAGACACCCGTTCCGTACCCGATCCACACCATGCTCTCCCTTGTCCAGCGCCAATCGCAACAGCTTCGGCTCACGCCGCAGCAGCTTCAGTTTCTGAAGCTGCTGCAGCTGCCGTTGATGGCGCTGGAGCAGCGGGTGAAGCAGGAACTGGAGGAGAACCCTCTCCTCGAAGAGGTTGCCGAAGAGACGCTGGAGGAAGTGATCGCCGGGGACGTTGTGGAGGAGGTGCGCGAGGAGGGAGATGCCGTTGAACGCGAGGAGATCGACACAGAGACCGAGAGAACGGAGGAGACGGGAGAACGCGAGGAACTCGACTGGGAGGAGTATCTGCCGCAGGACGCTGCCGACGACGAACGGAACAGCGAACGACTCGACGGGGAAGAGACACCGATCCGTTCCATCGAGTCGATGACCGAGGCGCTTCTTGCCCAGCTGCGCCTGCAGAACCTGACCGAGGACGAACTGCTCCTGGCCGAACAGATCCTCGGCAGCATCGATCCCGACGGCTACCTCCGCCGCGACCTGAAGGAGATCGTCGACGATCTCAACAAGTTCATCGCGGCGACCGGAGCGGTCCACACTGACGAGGAGACGCCGCCAGGCGATTCCCCGGTCGAGCCGATACCAGTCAATCCCTGGTCCCTCTCCATCGACCAGATGGCGGGGATGTCGATCGACGAACTGGCACGACTGCTCGAACGCGGCACCGCGGCAGCAGTGGAGGCTCCGCCGCCATTGCCGGCGCCCCCGCCGGCCAACGGTACCGCGCACCCGCCCGATGGACCGTTCACCCTGCCGATGGCCGAGCGTGTCCTCGACCGCATTCATCGGCTCGACCCCCCTGCCATCGGCGCACGCGACCTGCGGGAATGCCTCCTCATTCAGCTCAACCTGATCGCCAACCCCACGCCGGCACAGCAGCTCGCGTGCCGCGTGGTGGACGAGGCGTTTACCCCGTTCGCCCGCCGCGCCTACGAGCGCGTGATGGAGCAGCTCGGCTGCACAATCGAGGAGCTGCGCGCCGCCGAGGAGGAGATCCGTTCGCTGGACCCCAAACCGGGCGAGGGGAGCGGCACGGCGGGAGCCAACTACATTACCCCGGACTTCATCGTAGAGCGCGAAGGGGAGGAGCTGCTGATCACCGCGAGCGACCGCGGCATTCCGGCGCTTCGCATCAACAACCAGTACGACGCCGTGCTCCGCTCGCGCGGTGGAAACCAGACCGAACGCACCGCGCGGCGTTTCCTACGGGAGAAGCTCGGCTCGGCCCGGTGGTTCATCGCCTCGATCCAGCAGCGCCGCATTACCCTCTCGGCGGTGATGCAGGCAATTGTGGAACTCCAGCGCCCATTCTTTCTGAGCGGTCCCGACGCTCTTCGTCCCCTCATCTATAAAGATGTTGCCGAGCTTGCCGGCGTGGACATCTCCACGGTGAGCCGTGTGGTGAACGGGAAGTATGTCCAGACTCCCTGGGGCACATTCGAGCTGCGCTATTTCTTCAGCGAAGGGCTGGAGACCGAAAGCGGCGAAGAAATCTCCACTCGCGTGGTCCGTTCACGGCTGCGAGAGCTGATCGAGGAGGAGGACAAGCTCCATCCCTACAGCGATGACGTCCTCACCGATCTGCTCCGCGCAGAAGGCCTGCATGTGGCCCGCCGTACCGTGGCCAAGTACCGCGAGGAGATGGAAATCCCTGTGGCACGGCTACGGCGCGAACTCTAACCCTTCTCCTCCCCTCCCTACTCTACAAGGCGACACGATTCGGCTACACTCCCCTCATGCAGCTCTGCGTCATTCCATCCTGCTCTTCATGTCGCACATCGCTGCGTCTCGTGTCAAGACCGAACTCTTTTCCAGAGTTCGGAGTTGTGTCTGCTAGCGAACACACCATGATGGGCTGTTTTTTACGCCGCCCCGCAGTCCCCTCGCCGTCTGCGGAAGAATGGTGCTTTCAGAATTCATCTATCTATCACCCAGACTGATCCATGCCTGTTCCATCGCGTATTAATCGCACCCCATCCGGCACCGAGAGAACCGTTCAGCGTCGGCGTGGACGCGCGGCACTGATTATTGACGCTGACGCCCTTGCGCTCCAGCTCGTCGACGAATCGTCGGACCGCACCGCTGTCGGCCAGATGCTCCTCACGGTTGTCCGCAACCTTCGTCACCAGCTCGAACGTCGCTACGGACTCCAGACCACCCTCGCTCTGGCGCTTGCCGACTACGACGATCTGCCCGCTGCGCTGCAGCGGGAGCTGGCGCTCGCCGGTGTGGAGCCGCACTTCACCCCGCGCACCGGACGCCGACCCGCAACCGATATTCAGCTCTGCATCGACGCTGTCGACACGCTCTACACTCACCCGGAGATCGACACGTTCGTTCTGGCCCCGGGAGAGCGCGACATTCTCCCCCTCATTCACTATCTCCAGCGTTACGGCACCAAGGTGCTGATCGCCGCGGTGCGCGGCAGCATCAGCGGCGAAATGCTCCGTGCAGTGGGTCCGCGCGGCGTTATCGACATGCTTCGTCCGCTCGAGAACGCAGGTCCGCGCCGCGATGAGCGCACAGGCGCACCACGCTACTCGTTCGACGATGGACAGGAGGACGGAGACGATGATGAGGGAAGGAGCGGAGACTCGCAGGGCCGGTCCCTCTTCGACGATGACGATGATGGGCAGGGAGCGCTGGGACGACGCGAGCGGAGCGAGGAGGTGGGTGCCGATGAGGAGCCAACGGAGTTCGCCGACCCCCAGCCGATTGACGGCGATGACGAGACAACGGCACTGCGTGTTATACTTCGTACGTATGGACACCATCGCGAGGTGTGGATCAGCCCCTATCTTCGCAAACTCTCCGACGCTCTTCCCCACCTTGTTGACACCGAGCGCAAGGCGCTCATCAGCACGCTGGAGGAGAAGGGAGCGCTTGTGGTGGCACGCCGCCGCGGTGAGCCGTTCGATTACTCCGTCATTATTCTCAATCACGAGCACCCAGGGGTGCGGGCCATCGCCGCTGAATAGAAGCGAGGCCGGCCCGGGGGGTGCTGTATCCTGCCAATGGACAACGCACACACCGACATCTCCCCCCAGGCCGGAATGACTCCGCGCCAGATCGTTGCCGAGCTTGACAAGTATGTTGTTGGGCAGCACCGCGCCAAGCGTGCTGTGGCAATCGCCCTCCGCAACCGCTGGCGCCGCCAGCAGGTCTCCCGCGGCATGCGGGAGGAGATCATGCCGAACAACATCATCATGATCGGCGCCACAGGCGTCGGCAAAACCGAGATCGCCCGCCGGCTTGCACGCCTGGCGGGCGCTCCGTTTCTCAAGGTTGAGGTCACGAAGTTCACCGAGGTTGGCTACGTAGGTCGCGATGTGGAGTCGATGATTCGCGACCTGGCCGAGCTTGCCGTGACGATGGTCAAGACCGAGATGGGAACCCGCCTGCGCGCCGAGGCCGAGCAGCACGTGGAGGAGCGCCTGCTCGAGATGCTCCATCCGCGTCCACAGGGGCAGGTGTTCCTGAACTTCACGATGCCCGGCGTCTCACAGCCCAGCTTCACCCACGGCGATCCGGCGCAGTGGGAGGCGGAGCGGGAGGAGTGGCGGCGCAGGCTCCGCTCGGGTGAGCTGGAGAGCACGCCGCTTGAGCTGGAGGTGGCCGACGACACACAGTCCAGCCAGATGGGATCGATGTTCAGCCAGCTCGCCGGTGACGAGATGGGGCGCAACCTCCAGGAGCTGATGGGGTCGATGATGCCCCGCCGCACCGTTCGCCGACAGATGCCCCTCTCCGAAGCGCGGCAGACGATCATCAACGAGGAGACGAGCCGCCTCGTGGACAACGAGCGCGCGGTGCGCGAGGCGCTGGAGCGGGTGGAGAATGCCGGCATCATCTTCCTGGACGAGATCGACAAGATCGCCGGCGCTTCGGGCGGCAGTGGTCCCGACGTCTCGCGCGAGGGAGTGCAGCGCGACCTGCTTCCCATCGTCGAGGGGAGCACGGTGAACACGAAGTACGGTCCGGTGAAGACCGACCACATTCTCTTCATCGCCTCCGGCGCGTTCCACCTGGCAAGCCCCAGCGATCTCCTCCCCGAACTCCAGGGTCGCTTCCCGATTCGCGTGGAGCTGGACAGCCTCACCGCCGACGACTTCGTGGACATCCTTACCACGACCGAGAATGCGCTGGTGAAGCAGTACGAGGCGATTGTTGCCACCGAGGGGATCACGCTCGACTTCACCGCCTCCGGGGTTCGCGAGATTGCAAGCCTTGCGGCGGAATTGAACGAAGAGGTGGAGAACATCGGTGCGCGGCGGCTCCACACCGTGCTGACGAATCTTCTCGAGGATATTCTCTTCGACGCTCCCGACTCGATTGCCAGCACCGACATCAAGGTGGACGAGGAGATGGTGCGCGGAAAACTCCGTCCAACCGTGGAGAACAAGAAGAAGAGCCGCTTCGTCCTGTAAGCCCACGACGCAAGCAATGAGAAGCGAGAAGGGCACGGCAACACCGGCGGAACGATTGGCTCCAACTGCCCATCGTTCCGCTCTGCGTTCGCACGTTTCTGGATCAATCGGCGGCACGATCCGGTTCCCTCTGCCGCGAACCATTGAAGGAATGGAGCGCCGTCCTCACCCCTGGCTCCTTGCCTCGCTCGTCTGCCTCGCCCTTCTTCACCTCACCTCGTGTGCAGGCTCGCGCTGCCCCGATGTTCCCGCCATTGGCAACCTCGGCCCGGAAATCAACTCTCCCGCCGACGACACCGCCCCCCAGCTTCTGGACAGCACCCTCCTCTTCTTCACCAGTGGCCGCGATGAGCCAGGCCGTCCACGCGGTCTGCGCGAGCGTGCGGAAGCGCCGCAGAGCTTCTGGTATACCATGCGACTCGAAGCGGCCTGGGATGCGCCGCAGCCGTATCCCCTCACACTCGACAATGCCCCAGCACAACCAACCGCCATTGCACTCCTCCCAACCCCTTCGCCGCTGGGAGTACGGGCGTTCGTTGCCGCCGAGCGCAAGGGGAGCGACCACGGCGACCTGTACGCCCTCGTGTCGGGAACAGGAGGGGATGGGCTTGCAGTGATGGAGGGCGAGGTGAACAGCGAGGGATGGGAGGGATCGCCGTCGCTGACAGCCGATGGACGACGGCTCTACTTTGCGAGCGACAGACCGGAAGGGATGGGGGGAAGCGATATCTGGTACCTGGAGATTGGACCGAACGGAACGTGGGGGGCACCGCGCAACGCGGGTGCCGCGATAAACACGGCAGCGGATGAGCTTTCACCCTTCTACGATGGGGCAACGCACACCCTCTACCTCGCCGCCTTCACGCCCGACGCAGGCTTCGACATCATGAGCTACACCGAGGGAACAGGAGGACGGCGGCGGCTCGGCGCACCGTATAACAGCCCCGCAGACGAGATCACCCCCTGGCTCTCGAACGGCAGACTCTACCTTGCATCGCGCCGTCCGGGCGGTTGCGGCGGGTTCGACCTCTACGCCTTCCCGTTCGGCGAGCGTCCCTGACGACCATGAGGGGAAGAAGGTCCCTAACGCACCGCCGCCAGCCACTCTGCACCGACGTTCGACACCGTTGCCACGCCGTATGCTCCTGCGGCGCGGCACGCACCAATCCGCGCTGCTGTAACGCCACCGAGCGCGAAGACCGGGAGCGGCAGACGCGCACAGATCCTGCGTAGCTCCCCCACGCCGATACCGTCCTGCCCCGGCTTCGAGTCCGTTGGATAGATCGGGCTGAGAAGGAGATAGCGCGCGCCGAGCGCACCAGCACGCTCGGCCTCCTCGATGTTGTGGACCGAGGCTCCAAACCACCGCCCTCCGGCAAGCGAACGAACCTCCGCGTCGTTGAAGCAGAGCTGCGCACTTGTCAGGTGCAGCCACTCGCAGCCATCGGCTGGCCAGGTGTTGGGAATAGGCGTCCAGAGCGGAGGGAAGGACAGGTGGTGGTAGTGCTGAAGGAGCGCAAGCGTCTCCTCACGACGATGGAGTGGATCGCGCAGAACCACGCCGAGCTGGAGCGCGGAGAACCGTGAGGCCAACGCCGCAAGATGGTCGAGCGCGCTTCTCTCACCACAGAGAGCGAGAGCACGGGGAAGAGATACGGAAGCAATCAATGATGCGGACACGAGAGCACCGTGCATTGAGGATGGGATGATCCCTCTATAAGACTCTCAGCACCACCGGATCAGTTGGGCCTGCTCTCCCTGCTTCCCACCACTCCCTCGGTTGGCGACGATGCCTGGGCGTACATCCTGGTAGGGATGCGTCCCGCAGCACGCGCGAGCCGTCCCGACTCCACGGCGAGGCGCATCGCGCGTGCCATTGCAACGGGGTCGTGCGCGCCGGCAATCGCCGTGTTCACCAGCACACCGTCGGCACCAAGCTCCATCGCGAGCGCAGCGTCGCTCGCAGTTCCGATGCCGGCATCGACGATCATGGGAACTTCCAGGCGCTCGCGGATCAGGCGCAGGTTGTAGGGGTTGCGCACCCCCATCCCGCTTCCAATCGGCGAAGCGAGGGGCATCACTGCGGCACAACCGAGGTCCTGGAGCTTCCAGCAGGTAATGGGATCGTCGTTGCAGTAGGGGAGCACGGTGAAGCCGAGCCGCACCAGCTCACCGCAGGCGCGCACCAGCTCTTCCACATCGGGGAGGAGGGTGCGGTCGTCGCCAATCACTTCCACCTTCACCAGATCGGTTTCCAGCGCCTCGCGCGCAAGCTGCGCAACGAGCACCGCATCGCGCGCCGTGTAGCAGCCCGCAGTATTCGGGAGCAGCCTGTAACGCGAGCGGTCGATATGCTCCAGCACCGAACCGGCACCACGATCTGCAAGGTTCAACCGCCGTATCGAGACGGTGACAAGCTCGGTGCCCGATGCGTCGAGCGACCGCAGCATCACCTCCGGGTTGGGATAGCGGCTGGTGCCGACGAGCAACCGCGACGTAAAGTTGTGGGAGCCGAACGTGAGTGAGTCCATGGAGACAGAAGCTGGCAATAGGGGGCGGGCAGAGATTCGGCGCTGGACTATCGAGAACCAACGGGACCAGGAACAGACAGGTTCAGTGTTCGGATGTCCACGGTTTACCCCCCCGCCATCGCGGTGATGATCTCCACCGTGTCGCCGTCGTGCAGTTCAGCTGTGGCCCAGCTGCTGCGGGGAACGACAACATCGCCGAGAGCAACGGCAACGCCCTGCATCTCCGGGTCGAGTCCGCGCTCCACCAGCAGTTCACGCACCGTGTGTGCCGTGCTGGAGTGTGGAGTTCCGTTCACGAGCAGTGTGATCGTCGGCGCCATCGGTGTTGAAGCGGGAGGGTGAGAAGATGTCGAGCCAGGGAGACGAACTCCCCTCGACGAGATGATCGACGAGTATTTCAGCAGCGAGCAGACCGAACAGGATGCCGTGCCGGTAGTAGCCGCCAGCCACCGCCACACGCGCATCGCGTGTAAGCCCCAGCACCGGGAGATGATCGAGAGTTGCGGGACGGTAGCCAACCCGCGTTTCGACGAGCGGAAGCTCGACAACCGCCGGCACCGCCTCCCAGGCGGCGCGCAGCAGCTCGAAGACCGCTCCGGCGGTAACGTGCGGATCGAATCCGCGATCCTCGCTGGTTGCGCCCAGAACGACCGAGCCATCGGACTTCGGTGCCATATACATCTCCGGGCTTCGTATCACACGGCCGATCACGGGGAAATGCGTCTGGTCGAGCCGCAGCACCTGCCCCTTGACTGGCATCAGCGCACGCGCCAGATGCGGGTCAATCCCGCGCAGCACGTCATTCCACGCCCCTGTTGCAACTATATAGCGTTCCGCACGTGCCAGCACACCATCAGCCCCGCGTAACACCAAGGCTCCCCCGGTGTCCTCCAGCAGCAACGGACCACACCCCTCCACCACAGTAACCCGTTCGCTTTGTTCCAACCACGCGCGCAACGCTCGCAGCAGCCGTCGATTGTTGATCTGTCGGTCGTGCGGGGAGCGCACCCCGCCCGGCACACCCGGAGAGAGCATCGGCTCCAGACGGCGACACTCGTAGCTGGAGAGCCGCTCGACATCCAGGCCGAGCGCCTGCTGCTCTTCGAGAAAATGGTCGAGCCACACGAGGTGATCGCGATCGACCGCAACAGCGAGCGTTCCCTCGGTTCGGTAATCGCAGTCGATCCCGCTCTCCCGTTCCAGGGGACGGAGCAGGGACTCGTAGCGGGCGAGCGCCTCACGCCCGAACTCGACGAGGTTGCGCTCGCTCAGCCGCGCTTCGACAAGCGGCGCAAGCATTCCGGCAGCAGCAGTGCTGGCTCCGGCACCACACAGGTCGCGCTCGGTGATGAGCACGCGCTCCCCCCGCATCGCCAGCGTACGGGCAACGGTCATCCCGGCAACGCCGCCACCCACAACGCAATAATCAAAGGTCCCCTGTGAGATCATCGTGCGCCAATATACACGCCCTTCACCCGGTAGCCGGATGCAATTCGGTTCGGCAGACGGTGGCGGCGCAGTCCGTTTGCACATCGGGTCCCCGCACTATCTTGACAGCCCTGTTCTCCACATTCCAGCGCGACTCCATGAGTTCTCGACTCTCCTCTCTTTCTCTTTTCCTCCTCGCAGTCCTTGCTGCCCTTCCGGGCACGACCCCGGCACAACTGCTCCCCGGTGGAGTACGCCCTGCGGACCCCGAACGCGCGGCGGGAGTGCAGGGGAGGGTCCGTGTAAAGATGACGCGCCAGGCCTACCAGCATGCGACATTCGACGGCAGGATCCGCATCAGCGAGTTCGGCCAGCTTGCCGACCGTTTCGGGTTCGGCGAGGTACGCCAGTGGATCAACCCGGCGCTGCTGGCGCGCGCCACCCCGAGCTTCAAACGCCAGGAGGGAAGGGAGTACCCCACGGAGTCGCTGGGGCGGATCGTTGAGGTGCGGTACAGTTCGGACGATGATCCCTGGATCGTGGTGGAAGCGCTGCAACGGCTGCGGAACGTCGTGGAGTACGCGGAGCCTGTCTATCCGCGCAGCCTCAGCTTCGCGCCGAACGACCCCCACATCCCCTCGCAGTGGTATCTCGGCAAAATTGGTGCGCTTGCCGCGTGGGACATCCAGCGGGCCGACTCGACGATGGTGATCGCCATCGTTGACAGCGGTATCGACCCCGACCACCCCGACCTGAAGGATGCGCTCTGGATCAATCCCGGAGAGAGCGGCAACGGACGGGAGACGAATGGGATCGACGACGACGGCAACGGATTCGTAGACGACGTGCGCGGCTGGGATTTCTACACGGACACCCCAAGCGGGCAGGACAACGATCCCAGGGACTACTACGGCCACGGCACGCACTCGGCGGGTTGCGCCGCAGGAATCGGCAACAATGGCAGAGGCATCGCCGGCGTTGCGTGGGGAGCACGCCTGATGCCGGTGAAGATCACCGACAACAGAACCAGCCATCCAGACCTCCGCGACGATATGCAGGGGATGTTCTACGCAGCGGTGATGGGGGCGAAGGTGATCAATATGAGCTTCGGTGGACCAGGAGCCTCGCGCGCCGAGCAGGAGATCATCAACGCGGTTAGGCAGCTCTACGATCCGGTGCTCGTTGCCGCAGCCGGCAACGACGACTACGGCGTCGACAAGCTGCTCTACCCCGGCGCCTACGACGGCGTCTTCTCCGTGGCGGCCACCAACGAGCAGGATGGTCCCGCCTCCTTCACGAACTACAACTACCACGTCGATATCGCCGCGCCCGGCACGAATATCTGGACGACCGACCTGACGCTTGCCAACATCTACGCCTACGACAACGGCACCTCCTTCGCCTCACCCATTGTTGCCGGAGCCGCGGCGCTGGTACGGGCGCAGCACCCGGACTGGAGCGCTGAACGCATCGGCGAGGTGCTTCGCGCCACCAGCTTCGACATCCGCGGCACTCTGGGCTTCGATCTCCGCAACAAGCTGGGAGCGGGGCGACTCGACCTTCACTCTACACTGGATGCCGGTGCCAGCGTTTCCAGCGCACGGGTTCTCAGCTTTGAGGTCGATGAGGCCGTTCGCGACAGCGCCTACATGCCGGGGGAGATGGTGAGGATTCGAGCAAGGGTGAGCAACCTCCTCGCTCCTGCAACCAGCGTTACCGTCTCGATTGCGCCCGACGGCACCGGCATCTCGTTCGACAGGTTCATCTGCTCGATGGGAGCAATGGGGGCGGGGGAGGAGCGCGTCACCGACGACACGGTGTTCGGCTTTACGATTCCCGTCAACGCAGAGCCGAACTCTGTGCTCCACTTCCTCGTGACAGTCATAACGCAGGATCGAACCAACGTGGAGTCGCTCGACGTGCCGGTGGCGCGGTCGTGGGCCACCACCGACATCAACGACATCAAGCTGACATTCACCAGCAGCGGCGGTATCGGGTTCCTCGGCATCGGGAACCGGCAGGGGGATGGATTCTCCTTTGTCCCCCGCAACGGTGTGCTCCAGGGCCTCCCCACCTACGGCCTCCTCTACCACGGCGGGGTGATGATCGGCACCGATGCCGGCCATCTCTCGGCAGCAGTGCGGCGTGGCGCTCCCAGCCTTGGGGTGGACACCGGATTTGCCTATCGCTCCCTCTATCGGCTCGTGACGGCACCCGACACCAGCATCCAGACCGGTACGGCGCGCTTCGACGATATGAACCGGTCCAGCGCTCAGCGCGTTGGAGTGGACGTAACGATGACCACCGAGGAGCGACGCGCCACCCCGATGAATTCGCTGGTGCTGATACGCTACCGCATCCGCAACGTCTCGGGCCACACGCTCCAGAATCTCCACTGCGGTCTCTTCCTCGACTGGGATATCGGCTTCGATCCGGGCTACGACACCTCAGGCTACGAGCCGACACGCCGGCTGGCGTGGCAGCGGAGCGTAGAGTTGCCGAAGGACATCGTTGCCGGCGCAGCACTCCTCTCGAACCACTCTCCGCGCTACAGCGCGGTGGACCACTACATCGACAGAATCAACCCACAGTTCGCCGACAGCACCCGGTGGCGGTTCCTCTCCTCGGAGTTCGCGCCGAGCACCGCACAGACCGACCTGGGGATGGTGCTCGGCGCCGGAGGCATCACCCTGGCCCCGGACGAGGAGACAACGGTGATCTTCGCCGTCGGTGCAGCACGGTCGCTCGATGAACTCAACACCGGAATCGACGCGCTGCAGGCTACCGTAGGCGCACCAGCCGCACCAACGTCTCTCCTCGCTCCCACGCTGGCAGTGCAGCCAAACCCCGTGGTGGAACGGGCCGTGGTGCGCTTCACACAACCAGCCAGAGGCGAGGTAACGCTCGCGATCTACCGTCCAGACGGCGTGCGGGTTGCGCTCCCGCTCGACGGGGTAACACTCGACGCCGGAGCGCATGCGGTGGAGTGGAACAGCGCCAAACTCCCTGCCGGAGCCTATCTCGTGCAACTCCACATCGGAGCGCAGAGGGTCCAGAAGCTCGTTGTGGTCGAGCGATAGCCACGCGTCCCTCACCCGACCGGGAGCAGATCGAGGCCGACGCGTTGTCGGCCTCGACCCGTATGGAACGCCCCCACCTGCACAAGGTGATCGATCCCGTTATCTTCGCGCCGCACGCTTCGCTCCATTTCATGGTCCCTATGTCCACTCATCCCCCCCCCATCCTCCAGCGCCGGGGCAGCCTCTTCTCCTGGACGCTTTTCGACTTTGCCAACACCAGCTTCTACGTCGTGGTGATCACGCTCGTGCTGCCAACCTTCTTCCAGGAGGTGATCGGTGCGCAGGCGCTCGGGAAGGAGATGGCGACAGCGTGGTGGGGGCGGGCGCTCAGCATCTCGATGCTCATCACCGCGGCAATCGGTCCACCCCTCGGCTCCCTTGCCGATGCCGGAGGACGCAAGAAGTTCCTGCTCGCACTCTTCACCACTGTCACAGTCGTGGCAACTGCCGGACTCTGGTTCACCGGACCCGGCACTGTGGCGCTGGCGCTGATTCTTGTGGTCCTCGCCAACGTGGGCTTCGAGGGGGGAACGATCTTCTACGACGCATTCCTGCCGGAGATTGCCACACCGAACCGCTACGCCCGGGTTTCGGGATACGGCTTCGCGATGGGCTATCTCGGCTCGTTCGCCACACTCGTTCTCGTCCAACAGATCCTTGCTGCCGCCGATGCCGGCGGGTGGCCGGATTATGCAGGACCACGCGCCACGTTCCTCCTTGCCGCCGGGATGTTCGCCATCTTTTCCCTCCCCCTCTTCCTCGTTGTACGCGAACGACGAGTCGAATCAGGAGGGAGTACCGGATCGCTGCTGCGCGAGAGCTACCGCCGACTCGCCGACACCTTCGCGCATATACGGTCGTATAGTGGCGTCCGTCGCTTCCTCCTCGCCTTCTTCGTCTACAACGACAGCATTCTCACGGTGATCGCCTTTGCCAGCCTCTTTGCAAGCGACGTGCTGAAGATGACAACGGAGCAGCGCATTCTCTTCTTCATGATCGTGCAGGGAACAGCGCTTGCGGGGTCGCTCCTCTTCGGATGGATCACCAACCGCATCGGCGTGCGGCAGAGCATCATCGTTACGCTCCTCCTCTGGATCGGTGTGGTGGTGGCGGCCTACGGCGTGGAGACGGTGAGCGGGTTTTATATCATCGGCGGCGTGGCGGGGCTTGCGCTTGGCAGCTCGCAGTCGAGCAGCAGGGCCATGATGGCGCTGCTGACACCGATGGAGAAGCGTGCGGAGTTCTTCGGGTTCTACGACGGCTTCTTCGGCAAGGCCTCGGCGGTCGTTGGTCCGCTCGTCTTCGGCGAGGTAGCCGCGGCCTACGGTCAACGCCCCGCAATGCTCGTGATCGGTGCGTTCTTCATCCTTGGAATCCTCCTGATGCTGCGCACTCCAAACGTTCGTGCCGACGAGCGGCAGGAACCTGTCGGGTTGGGGGTGGCGTGATCGCAATTCCCGCACAGACGCTCCACTGGATCGTGCTCGGCGGCACCGCGTTCGTGCTGCTGTTGCTCGTGCTCCAGTACGGCGGACTTCTCGACAGTCTGCGGCGGCTCGGATCGCGCGGACCCGTCGTCGGCATCATCCTGATCGTCCTTGCGCTCTCCACTGCGCTCGCACTCCGCGCCGGCTGGACGATGACCCCGGCATACGAGCGGGAGATCGCGGTGGGTCCCACCATCGCCGACACCGTCTCCCGCGGGTTCGATACGAAGGGAAGATTCTTCGAGCGTGCGCAGCCGCTGGGACGCGTACTCGACGCCAACGGCGCCCCGCTCGCGGCCTACGCGCTGGTGGACGGTCACGTGCAGCGCACATGGCCGGCGGGAAGCGCCACATCCCATCTGATCGGCTACTGGACCGGACCACTGCGCGACGGCGTGGGAATCGAGCGGGCGATGACGATGCGGAACGACCAGCTGCGCGACGGCCTCCCACACGACGCACAGCTCACGCTCGACCTGCGCCTCCAGCGCGAGGCACTGCGCGCGCTCGGCGGCAACAACGGCGCGATCATCGTCATGGATGCGTCGAACGGGGCGCTGCTCGCCGCCGCCGACCTCCCCACCTACGATCCAGCGCGCGTGTGGTACAGCGATGCCTGGAGCCTCTACGCGAACGACCAGCGCTCCAAACCGCTGGTCAGCCGGGCGGTACGCGACAACTTCAGCCCCGGCTCGTCGATCAAGCCGCTGATCGCTGCGGCGGCGCTTCACCGCTACGGTGGCTCGCTGCCGGATGAGGGGCGGTGGGTCTGCACCGGCAGCTACACGCCGGGACGCGGCATTCCGCCGGTGAGCTGCCACGGCACAGCACACGGCGCGGTGGACCTGAACCGCGCAATGCGCGTGTCGTGCAACACCTACTTCTCGCACCTCGCCTACGACGTTCTCGGCTTCGAGAGCACGGCAACCTATCTGGAGGGTCTTGGCTTCAACAGCCGACTGCGCTGGAACTGTACGCTGCCGCTGAACGAAACGACAACGCTCCTCCCCACGTCGAGCTGGGTGCGAGGTCGCGACGCCATCGCACGCTCACGGCTTGGCATCGGTCAGGCATCGGTGAAGATGAACCCCATCCACTACGCAGCGGTGCTGGCGGGCATCGCCAACGGTGGGCGCTTCCCCGCGCCGGTGATCGAGCAGGGCCGCCCCGCCGACACGCTCCCCTGGCACATTTCATCGACCGACGCGCGAACGCTGGAGAGCCTGTTCCGCGAGCCGCTGCTCCCCGGCGGTACCGCGGCAGGAGCATTTCCCGGCGGTGGCGTGCGCGGAATTACCGTGTACGGTAAAACCGGCACCGCCGACCGCGAGCCTGACGGACGGGAGCCTTCGTGGTTCGCCTCGTACGGACGAAAGAACGGCAGAACCTACGTGGTGGTGGTGGCGATTCAGAACCGGCGCAATCGGCTCGCTGGCGATGTCAACGCGCCGATGGCCCGCACGATGTACGACGCGCTCGACCGATACGGCTACTTCAAGAGCGAACAATAAGAAGACAACGGAAAGGATAGCGATACAACGAGCGATGGGATTGGAGCATGCCGGCCTCCAATCCCATCGCTCGTTCCTGCTGTTCCGGGTTGCTGCTACGGCAGACCCGCAGCGGCCTCTTCGGCCAGACCCTGCAACTCCTCGCTCCTGTCACCCCCACCCACCGCCTCCATCTCGATGATGTAGCGGCCACGCACACCGAGCACCACGTGGGTGGTGCCGCCGCTGTAGAGCGCCGTGCCGCGATCATCCGCAAACGACTCGGTGCTCCCACCCTTCGGCGTCAGCTTTGTGAGCACTGCGGTGTAGGCGTCGGCGTTGCGGCCGCAGTCGTTGAGAGCGATGCGGAGCTTGACCCCCTCACCACGCCACTCGCGCGAGGCCGTGCTCACGGTGTGCCCTGCAACCTCCAGTCGCGATCCGCCCGGCGATCCGTCTGGCTGATACTCACCCTCAGGTTCGGGTAGGTAGTTCTTCAGATCCTCGTACTCCACGGTGCCACCCTTCGCCTTCGGCGCGTCACCCTCGTCCTCAACCACCGGCAGGGAGTCGATTCCCTGGTCGGGAGGATCATCGGGGAGATCCTCAGGACGAAGTTGGCTGGAGGATTTCGAGGATGAAGAAGGGTCGGACTTCGACGGCGGCGTATCGCCTCCGCAGCCGGAGAGAAGGAGCAGCAACGCGAACCCTGGAACGGGGAGGAAGCGACCGCGAATCATCGATCGTTCTCCTCCAGACGCTTGGCAATGGTTGAGGCGAGTTCTGAGAGCATATCGCTGGTGTTGGCGTTCCCGCCGGTTTCGAGCGTCACGGTGTAGCGATACCGCACACCGACCACGGCACGTGTGGAGCCATCCTGTCGGTTGAAGGAGATGCTTCCACCCGAATAGTCCGGCAGGTTTTCGACCGGAGACACAGCTCCTGACTCGTCATCGCGGGACTCAACGTCGAGATAGGGGTCGGCACCGGCACGAGCTGCGGCATCGGTGTTGCCGTGATCGACAACCGTTGCGCTCAGTGTCGTGGCGCCGTCCAGACTGCTCCACGTGCGGCGCGCGCGCGTCGCCCCACCCTCGGCAACGTCCATCCGCGTTGGTTCGGAGGGAGTATATCCCTCAATCGCTCCGGGGAGAGCAAGCTGCAATCGCTCGGCAGGGGAGGGGAGCGTATCGCCACGAGCGGCACGCTCGGCAGAGAGCTGTTCGGCCTGCTGCGCGCGCTCGTTCGTGCCAACCACCTGGCGCAGAGCCTCGGCGTTCTGCCGCAGCTGCTCCATCCGTCCACCACATGCACAGAGCGCCACGGCGCAACCGGCAAGGATCTGGAGGTGACGTGTCATTGCTTTCTCAACAATGGTTGTAATGCACGGGGCGTTTTGCGGAGTGTGAAACTTACGGATTCTCCGCGTGCAAGCTCTATCGAAGCACCGGGACTCCAAAGAGAACGGAGTTGCGCCAACAGATGCCATGACGAATCGAGCAGGCCATTCATTCACCCCCTGCAATCCCGCTACCCGCCTCATCCCCCGCACCTGTTCCCACCGTTCGTTTCCTTGCTCTCATGGCCGCGACAGGAACATCCCCCAGAACGCTGCCCAGAAGAATTGCTTCACAGCCAGTGCGACAAGAGGTCTGCCACGGCGCAATTGCAGCCAGCACCACCACACAAGCAGCGTGCACAGAAGAAGACCAGCCGCAACGAGAGCAACGGTGAGCGGAGAAGAACCTTCTACCAGGGTATTCCTCTGCCACCCCACCAGGCCGATCGACACCGGTGAGCCGTAGAGGAGCACGAGATGGATGACATAGACACCGAGCGAACCCCGCCCGATCCACTCCACAACACCTGCCAGCGATCCGTGCCGACGCAGACTCCACCCCTGTGCCACCGCAACGGCAGCGATCACCGTCCCGAGCCGGAAGAGGAGATACCAGGGACTGTTCCTCCAGAAGTCGGCGGCGGGAGCAATGGCATCGAGAAGGAAGCCGAGCGCAACCAGACTGCCGCCAACCAGACCACTCCAGGCCACCCGTACACGCTCACCTGCACCGGAGAGCAGCCACGTTCCGAGCACGAAACCAGCCAGCGGATAGAGAGCAAAGGGGAACAGGGGAAGCGTCGCCTGGGGTTGCGGTCCGAAGAGACCACGGAAGGGAGGAACGAGGAGTTCGCGTCCTGGAAGCAGCCCCAACACCGGTTCGGTGAGGAGGAGAGCAAGAGCAAGCACCGCCGCGATCACGGCAACGGTGCGGAGTGCAAGGAGATGGCCGAGAGCAACGAGGAGCAATCCCACCAGCGCGATGACGTGGAGCGCATTGCAGTCGAGAAGCTGCGCGAGAGCGGTCGGCTCGTGGTTCCAGAAAATCTGCCGGACGGAGAGGATCGGAATCTGAAGCCAGACCCCAAGCAGCAGCAACCGCACCAGGCGCCGGGTGTGACGGCGGAGTGTATCGGCACCACGATCGCTCTCCAGGGCATACCGCAGCGTGACACCGCTCAGAAAAAGATAGATCGGCGCAACGCATCCAAAGAGGATGTCGAGTCCGTACCAGAGAACGGCGGTACGACTATCAGCAGAGAGAAGCGCCCACGAAGCGTGGGCACAGACCATACCAACTGCCGCCATACCACGCAGGAGATCGATGGCACCGTTGCGTTCGCGTGGTGCGCACGCATCCCGACCAACGGCAATCGTCACGTCAGCGCACGAAGCGACGCCTTGATGAGCGACTCCACACTCCGCTCAACCTCGGCATGGTCCTTCAATGCACTGCGGATTGCGCGCTCGGCGGAGAGGCGATTGTACCCCAGGGCGATAAGTGCGGCAAGCGTCTCCTCACGCACCGCCGCCGCAGTGCCCGTTGCATCGGCGCTGATCGAGCCAGCAGCTCCGGCGCTCTGAATCTTCTCCCGCAGTTCCAGCACGAGCCGCTCGGCGAGTTTGCGTCCCACTCCGGGCACCTTGACGAGAAGCCCCACATCTCCGTGCGCAATCGCCGTCCGCACCTGCTCGACACCGCCACCGCTCAACATCCCAAGGCCGATCTTGGGGCCAACTCCCGTCACGCTGGTCAGCAGCAGAAACACGTCGCGCTCCTCGCGCGTCGCAAACCCGTAGAGCGTCAGCCCGTCTTCGCGCACGGCGAGCCAGGTGTGGAGCGCTGCCTGCTCCCCCACTGCCGGAAGCCGCTCGTACGTTGCAAGCGGGATCAGAACGCCGTAGCCCACCCCCCCGGCGGAGATGATTGCCGAGGTTGGTGTCTTCTCGATAACGGTGCCTGTCAGGTGTTCGATCATGGGTGGAGAATTCTGTAATCGGGGAATCGGGAACCACACATCGGCGACGTGGGAAGCGGCCGTGATCTCTGCCCCTCTCCGCGGCCTGCCAACGCCTCTGCCTACACTCCCCGCTGGTTCGGCTCCCAGATGAACTTGTGGAGCTGGAGTTGGAAGCGCACCGGCAGTCCATCGGCAAGAATGCGTTCGACGAGCGCCACCGGCTCCACCCCACCGAACACCGGGCTGACAAGCACCGAGGCAACGCGGCTGGCGAGACTATACTTCCGTACAACATCGCGCGCCCACTCGTAATCCTCCATCGTTCCGCAGACGATCTTCACCTCGTCGTTCGGGGTGAGCAGTGGGATGTTCTCCCAGCGATTCCGCTTCGCCATCCCGCTCGACGGAGCCTTCAGGTCCATGATCCGTATCACGCGCGGATCGCACGCGCCGATGTCGATGTGGCCGCCGGTCTCCACCGCCACGGTCCAGCCCGCATCGGCGAACTCGCGCATCAGCGCGTGCACTTCCGGCTGTTCAAGCGGCTCACCGCCGGTGAACTCGACGAAGCGCGTCGGGTAGCGTTCCACCTCCTCCCGAATCTGCTCGAACGAACGCCACTCGCCCCCCTCGCGATGATCGAGCGCGTAGGGGGTATCGCACCACGAGCAGCGGAGGCCACAGCCGTGCAGTCGCACGAACACGCACGGCAGCCCGGCGCGTGTCCCCTCTCCTTGAATGGAGAAGAAGATCTCGCTGAGTTTCAGGTGGCGTGGAGCAATGGGACGAGGCATGAGTCAGGACAGAGGGATGGGAAGCAGGGAAGAAACAGTTGTGAGCAGCGGAAGACACCTCCCAGACCATCGCGCACCCGACACTTCGCACTCGACAGTTCCTCCTCGAATGACCGCACAACGATGGTGGCAACCCACCGCCAGGCTACCGCATCATCTCCAGCAACCGAACGTCGTTCTCGTAGAGCAACCGGATGTCGTCGAGGCCGATGCGGAGCAGGAGCGTGCGCTCGATCCCCATGCCGAAGGCATAGCCGCTGTACTCCTCCGGGTCGATGCCACAATTGCGGAGAACGTTCGGGTGCACCATACCGCACCCGAGGATCTCCAGCCAGCCCGACCCCTTGCAGATACGGCAGCCGCGTCCCTCGCACAGGAAGCAGGTGATGTCCATCTCCGCCGAAGGCTCGGTGAAGGGGAAGTAGCTGGCGCGAAAGCGGACCTTTACGTCCTCGCCGTAGAATGCGCGAACGAAGGCGAACAGCGTCCCCTTGAGCTGCGCCATCGTCACGCCACGGTCGATGTACAGTCCCTCGATCTGATGGAACTCCGCGAGCGACCGCGCGCTGATCGCCTCGTTTCGGTAGACGCGCCCCGGCATGATCGCGCGGATCGGCGGCTTCTGCTCACGCATCGTCCTGATCTGCACCGAGCTTGTGTGGGTGCGAAGCAGCACATCCTCGCGCCCCCCTGCGTGGACGAAGAAGGTGTCCTGCATGTCGCGTGCAGGATGGTCGGGGGCGAAGTTGAGCGCCTCGTAGTTGTGCTCGTCATCCTCCACCTCCGGCCCGTCCGCAACGGCAAAGCCCATCGAGCGGAAGATCTCCTCCATCCGCGCGCGCGCGCGCGCAATCGGGTGCTCCCGTCCGTGCGAGAGCGACCGCGGCGGCAGCGTCACGTCGAGCGATGGCACAACCGACTTCGCCGCTGCCGCATGGCGTTCCTGTGCAGCACGATGCACCTCTTCGGCGTGCGTGCGAAGCTCGTTCAGCAACCGGCCAGCCTCGCGCTTCTGCTCCGGCGGCACCTCGCGCAGTCTGTCGAAAAGTCCGGCAACGCTCCCCTTGCGCACGAGGTGTGCAAGCCGAAACGCCTCGGCGGCGGCGGCGGTGTCGAGCGTTGCAGCCTCGCGGTCGATGCGGGCGCGGAGTTCTGTGATATCCTCGAGCATGGGATTGATGTTGATCGGAGGGAGCTGGAAGATAGGGAAGTAGGGATTAGGGCTGGAGCGATGAAGACGTTGCCCTCGGCGACCTTTGTGCTGCGCCATCGACCAGGCGATGCAAGGCCGAAGAGACGCCGAAGCCAGCCCGAACTCCCCGGAACCGAAACAGCCCGCCCCGATCTCGCACGAGATCGGGGCGGCGTCTATCGTCTGGACAGGTTGATAGTGCTGTACTGTAGTAGGATCGTCAGGTCTTATGCGACCTTCGTGTGGTCAACGATCATCTTGAACGTGTCGGGGCTGTTCACAGCGATCTCGGCGAGCACCTTCCGGTTGATCATCAGTCCCTTCTTGTTCAGCGCGTCGATCAGGCGGCTGTAGGTTGTGCCGTGCAGACGCGCCGCAGCGTTGATGCGCACGATCCACAAACGGCGGAAGTTGCGCTTCTTCAGGCGGCGGTCGCGAAAGGCGTGGGTGAGTCCCTTCTCGACGTGGTTCTTCGCCACGGTCCAGACGTTGCTCCGCTCTCCCCAGTAGCCTTTGGCAAGTTTGAGGACGCGGCGGCGACGCTCACGCGAGGCGACCTTATTCTTTGAACGAGGCATGGTTCCTTCTCAGATTTTCGTGTGAATTGTTGCTGTGCGCGGGCATCTGAACGGAGGTGCAGGAAGAGGCAGTCTCCGTCGCCTCGCTGTTCGACTCGAAGAGTCGATCCCCGGCCGGGTGCGAAGCGCCACGCGCGCGTGGATGCCGGGTTTCCGGTCCCCTTCAGGGAGACCGGGGATGCTGGAATTAGATTCCCAGCATCTCCTTGATGCGGGCGGTGTCGGCGGCGCCCACCGTTGTGGCCTTGCGCAGTCCGCGCAGACGCTTCTGCGCCTTCTTGGTGAGGATGTGGCTGCGGTTTGCCTTCTCGTGCTTGAGAAGTCCCGAGGCCGTCACCTTGAAGCGCTTCGCAGCCGACTTGTTGGTCTTCACTTTCGGCATTGTGTGCTCCTGTCTATTGTTGTCCAGACGATATACAGTTGTAGATACCGCTCCTATGGGAGACAGTTGACGCCTGCACCGGGGGCACAGGCGTCGTAAACGATCGGCGATCCTGCTCTTCCTCAGATCCTACTTCTTCTTTCCACCGGGCGCGACGATCAGCGACATGGTGCGCCCATCCATGCGGATCGGCTGGTCCACCTTCGCAACGTCGGCGAGCATCTCCACAATTTTCTGCAAGAGTTCGCGCCCGAAATCCTGGCGCGCCATCTCACGTCCGCGGAACACCACGGCAAACTTCACCTTGTGCCCCTCGTCGAGGAACTCCCGTGCGTGGCGCGTCTTGAACTCCACATCGTGCGTGTCGGTGCGGGGATGGAGGCGAACCTCCTTCAACATTCCCTGCTGCTGGTTGCGGCGCTGGCTCTTCTCCCGCTTCTGCTGCTCGAAGCGGTACTTCCCAAAGTCGATGATCTTGCAGACAGGAGGCTCGGCCTGGGGAGCGATCTCCACAAGGTCAAGTTCTCGTTCCTGCGCAATCTGGTAGGCCTCACGCGAGGACATGATGCCGATCTGTTCGCCCTCTTCGTCCAGAACACGGACGCGCGGGGCACGAATGTCGGCGTTGATGCGAGGCCCCTGCTGACGTGGCGGAAGGGGCGGACGTTGTAGATTCTTGGCGATGGCTGCTCTCTCCGACGTGGAACGGACTGAATGGAATGGGACGGAAAAACTGCTCTTCCGCCCTATAGCTGGCAAAGTTAACGTGTCAAGCCTGCGCCGCCAAACCCCGCCACCCCTCTCAACGCATGGAAACAGTTCCTCTCACCCTCCGCGCACCGGCAAAGATCAACCTGGGGCTTGAAGTGCTCCGCCGCCGCCCGGACGGGTTTCACGACCTCAACACCCTCTTCGCCACCGTTGGAGTGGAGGATACGCTTACCCTCCTGCCAAACGAAACGGGAAGCGTCGAGTGCCGTGTGGAGGGAAACCCAGCGCTTGCGGCCGAACCCGACAACCTTGTTGTCCGCGCCGCGCGGCTGGTGCGCGAGCGCTGGGGCACACCCGGCCTTGGCGTCTCCATCCGACTGCACAAAGCGATTCCGGCGGGTGCCGGCCTGGGAGGAGGCAGCTCCGATGCCGCCGCAACACTGCTGGGCCTGCGCTCGCTCTGGAACCTGACGCTCGACGATGCAGACCTGCTGGCGCTGGCCGCGACGCTCGGCAGCGATGTTCCGTTCTTCATACACGGGGGACTGGCGCTCGGCAGTGGACGCGGGGAGGTGCTCGAACCCATCGACGCCTCCGTGCCCGACTGGTGGGTTACGCTCGTCAATCCGGGCATCCACATCCCCACACCCTGGGCGTTCGGGGCGCTCGACCGCAGGGAAGAGCGGCAGGCCAGCAACCTTCGCGCCGCACTCGACTGCGCCCTTCTCGAACCCCATTCCATGCCCAGGCTCTTTGTCAATGACTTCGAGCCTCCGGTCTTCGCCGCATACCCGGAGCTTGCAGCAATCCGGCAGGAACTCTACCGCAACGGCGCACTGCTCGCGCTGATGTCGGGGAGCGGATCGACACTCTTCGGTCTCTTCCCCGGCCGCAGCGATGCGGAGCGTGCGGCCATCCACTTCGGCCAATACTGGTGCCGTGTTGCCCGGATGCTCCCCAACCGCACGGAGCAGGGGCAATAGGAAAGGCGCACAATGCGGGAGTGCATCGTACGCCTCAATGAAGTCGAGCACACTGGGCCTCTCACTCACAGCCCACGCGCACGGCTACAGGGAAATCTATTTACGAGAGCTTCGGGTGGTCCTGGTACACGATCTTGCGGATCGTGTCGAACTCCAGATAGGGGTGAAGCTCGTGAAGCTGTTCAAAGGCATCGGTGCTCGACATCCGCTTGCGAAGCTCGCGGTAGGCCTTGCGGATCGAATAGTTGCGCACCGAACGTTCGTCGAGCAAACGATTCTGCGCGAGGAGCGTGTAGGTAGCGTCGTCGAGAATTTCCGACAGGGGATTGCAGCGATCCTCGGCCGGCGATGCCGTGGCAGGCATCGTGGTAAAGCCGTCGTCGGCAGTAATCGGCTGCTCCACCGGGACAAGCGGCTCGATTGGGGCATTCTTCGCCATGCGCAGACGCGCACGGACGGTCATTCCAGCCATGGAGTCCTCCCTTGATGTGAGTACGTTCGGGGGTTCCGATGCGCCTTGTGCGCAATCGTCGTAGCGTTGGTGCCTGCTATCTCTCCCTATGGCTGATCTATGAGTAAGGAATGCCCCCATGGGGCCAGGGTAGGCGATAAACACCGAAGGCGAACGATAGGTTACACTCCCCGCATATCCGACCTGCTCGCGTACCTAGAACAACACCTCAGGGGGGTGAATGTTAGAGACACTCCAAGGAAAAAATCGTCACACGCGCTTCGCCGCGGAACCACACCCTTGACGAAGAGAGGCGCCGATGGTTCCCGCCGTCCTTCTCACTCCCCTCATCAGCCCTCCTCCCTCCTCAGCAGTGCACGCAGCGCAGGCTCCAGGGCATCGTATCGAAACCGATAACCCAGCTCCAGCGTCCGCCGGGGCAGCGCCTCCTGTCCTCCGAGCAGCATCTCCGCCGCCTTTCCCAGCATGAGTCGCAAGGCCCACGCCGGCACGCGCAGCCAGCTCGGACGCCTCAGCAGATCAGCCAGCGCCCGCGCGAACGTCCGGTAGGCCACGATGCCGGGAGCAACGGCGTTTACCGGACCGCGCACGGTGTAACCGTCGAGAGACCACAGGAGTATCTCGATCTCATCGTCGATGTGGATCCACGGGAAGGGCTGCTCTCCCGAACCGAGGGGGCCGCCAACGAAGGAGCGGAACAGGGGAAGCAGCGAAGCCAGCACGCCACCCTCGGTGGAGAGAACGAGTCCTGTGCGCACCAGCACCACACGGACACCGAACTCCTCGGCGCGCACCGCCTCCGCCTCCCACGCACGACAGGTCTGAGCCAGGAAGTCCTCTCCAGCCCCGCTGGACTCATCGACCGGACCGTTGGGAGCAAGACCGTAGTAGCCGACCGCGCTGGCGCTCACCAGTACGCCGGGCGGCTGTGTGCAGCGGGCCATGGCCTCCACAAGCGACCGGGTTCCCTCCACACGGCTTTCCCGGATGGTCGCCCGCGCCCGCTCGGTCCACCGCGTGATTGCCGGGGCACCGGCCATGTTCACGACGGCATCGGCCCCATCGAGCAGCGCAGGCAGGTCGTTCGAGCGCGAACCCGCACTCCACCGAACGTACTCGGCAGCCCCCGGCGCGTTGCTGCGAGCACGCTCAGGATCGCGCACCAGCGCAACCACGCTATCACCGCGCAGGGCAAGACGCCGAAGGAGATGCGTTCCGATCAGCCCGGTGGCACCGGTAAGGAGAAGGCGCATGGAGAGAAGGGTTGGAAGAGTGTGAGAATCCGGTTGCAGGTCGGCCAGGCGCACGGCACGCCCGGCGATACTTCAGAGGCACTACGCGAACGAAACAACAGCAATGGGAGGCACAGGATTCCTCACGAACCGGCTCCTTCCACAACAACAGTACTCCCAAGGCACGGCATTGATCGCACGACCTTGCTGTTTTACTCCTGTTCACATTGCCCCCCTCCGCGGAATGTGTAGGTTCGCTCTCCACACCGGGCCGCCGCCGCGTCCCGTTCTCTCCACGATAGGTCTCCTCCACAGACAGCACCTCCGTTCCATGGCCTCTCCAACTCTCTCATCACGATTTCCCCTCCTTGCGGCCGTACTCCTCTCGCTGGTTGCGGTTGGCTGCGCCGCAGGGCTTGGCAGCGCACGCACCTCTCTCAAGAAGAACGATCTGGCCGGTGCCGAAGCCTCGATCCAGAAGTTTCTGGCCGAGAACCCCGACAACGGCGAAGCGCACATGCTGATGGGAACGCTGCGACTTCGGCAGGGACGCTCGCTTGAGGCGGCGCGCTCCTACGACCGCGCAATGGCGGCGAACACCCCGGCGCTCACCCCGGCACAGCGCAGCGACATCTACAAGGAACGGTACGACGACTGGGTGCGGCTCTACAACGCCGCGATCAAGCACCGCAACGAGGACGATCCCCGCGGTGGCATCCTCTACCTCGACACCGCCCTGGCAATGATGCCCGAGGCCACACGCACCCTGTGGCTACAGGCGGTGCTGGCCGGGGACCTGAAGGAGACCGACGCACGGCAGCGCTACATCGACCGCTACATCAGCCTCGTGCAACCCGACGTCACCGAGGGGCTGAAGCTGGGGCTGAAGCTGGGCATGACGCCGGAGCAGGTGGAGGCAAAGCTGGGGACGATCCCCGCCTCCGACAAGAAGTTCGATGACGAGAAGGGCATCATGGTGGCAAGCGCGCGCCGCCTCGCCCTCTCCTTCATCAAGGATGAAGGGGGCACAATGATTCTCGACGGCTGGCACTTCTTCGACGCAAAGGACCCGGAGATCGCCTACCAGGTGCCGCGCAGCATCTTCGCCCAGGCCTACTACGTGTCGGCAGTTGCGGCCTACGAAGCAGGAGAGAGCGACCCAAAGCGTTACGACGACGCCCTGCGGCTCCTTGGCATCGTCGAGAAGCTGGACCCCTCGAACAAGGAGACCGGACGCTTCACTTCCGATATCTACATGCGCACCAACCGCACCGCCGAGGCGCGCACCGCCTACGAGGAGAGCATCCGGCAGAACCCCGGCGATGCGGTACTCCTGCTCAACTACGGCAACTTCCTGCTGAACACTGGCGACTATTCTGGAGCACTCGAACAGTACAAACGAACCATTGCGGCGGCGGAGAAGGGGAGCGAGGAGTACGAGCGGGCACTCTTCAACAGCGGCGCCACGTACAAGAACTGGGGCGTGGCAATCGACGACAGCATCCGCCGTGCCGCTGGCAGCAAGCCAATCACCCCAAGGCAGACCGAGCTTGTCAACTCGAAGCTCCGCGAGTCGGCCCGCTACTTCGAGCAGCTCCGCGAATCGCAGGGAGCACGCACAGATTTCCCTCTCCTCTCCGAGCTGGTGATCCTCTACACGGTGATGGGCGATGCGGCAAAGCAGCGCTCCACCCTCTCCGCGCTCGAAGCGCGCGCCACCGCCGAGACCTCGAACTGCACCTACTGGCGCACAATGGCAACGGTCTACGCAAATCTTGGCGATGGAAAGAAGTCGGATGCAGCCACCGAGCGCGCATCGAGCCTCTGTCCATAGCTCGACCTCCATCCCTGCTCCCAACGCAATCGGTCGGCGCTCACTGGTGGGCGCCGACCGATTGCGTTTGTTCTGCTCCCGCGTGAGCAGATATCAAGGCTCCATGGACAGAGGTGAGGGACAACGCGGACGGGGAGGTATGGAGTGGACCCGACGCCTCCCTTCGGCCCATCTATCGCTGCCTCTATTGGCCTCCACCACCACCGGCTCCGCCACCCGTTCCGCCACCCCCCTTCGTCTCGCTCCGCTCCTGTCGGTGCTCCTGCATACGGGGCGTCGTTCCGAAGGTGTAGCTCACGTTCAGCCCAACGAACTGCGACGCCCACCTGTTGATCGACTCCGTGTAGAGATCGGAGGAACTGTAGATGTTGTGCCACCGCTGCATCCTGAACGGATCGTTCACGCGGAGCGAAAGGGTCAGCTTCCGGTCCAGAAGCCGCTGCCGCACCCCGAAGCTCCAGTAGATCTGTGTATTCTGCTGCGTTGCTCCCACCAATGCCGGTGTGTTGAGGAAGAGGTTGGTGCTGATCGTCAGATCCTCGTTCAGGTCAACGCTTGCCGAGCCGTTGGCGCTGTAGCCGACACCAACGCTGTAGAGATCCCCCAGGATGGGACCGCCGCGATTCACCTTCCTGTGCACGTCACCCGAAAGGCGAAGGTTCAGCCACTCTATGGGACGGAGCATGATCGACGCCTCGGTGCCGAGCGACCAGGCACCGTTGAAGTTTGCGGTGCTCGAGTAGATGACACTGTTCGTGAGGAACTGGCTGCGCTCGATACTCCCCACCGTTGTGGAGTAATAGGGCGTTGCCGAGATCATGTTCCCCATCCCCCAGAAACTGGTGTAGCCGAGCTGAAAGAGGTGGGTGAACTCCGGGTCGAGGTCTGGATTCCCCGACATCTCGAAGAAGTCGGTGTACCGAATGCGCGTCGGGTTCAACGCGTCGATGTCGGGCAGGGCGATGCTCCTGCGGTAGCTCGCCGTCAGGTTCTGACTCTCGGCAAAATTCCAGGTAAGCGATCCGCTCGGAAAGATATTCGTGTAGTCCCGCGAGACGATTGACGCGCCCTCGGCGTTGTGCGCAGCAACCGTTGCGCGCTCCCCGCGCAGCCCCAGCTGAACGCTGAACGTCGCAAGGGGCTTCCACGCGACGTTGCCGTAGAGTGCGTAGATCACGTTGTCGGAGAGATACCGGTTCGTTCGGAGCAGATCGGGAACATACGTGCCGGTCGACCTGTCCAGGAGGTCCACCGTGGTGCCGTTGTCGAGTCTGTTCCGCTCGTTCCGTGCACCGAACGAGAGTGTAAAGGTGTCGCTGATTGGATTTTCGTAGTCCAGACTCGCGATGAACGTGGAGCCTGAACGCTCGCTCGCGGTCCGCCGGATCGAGCTTCTGATCGAGTCGAACTCCCCGCCAGCTTTGTAGTAGGCGATGCCGTAGCGGTTGTCGCTCGTGTAGCCATCGCTGTTGTAGCTCATGTCGAGGCTGATCTTGTGCTCCCCGCTGAAGGTGTGCCGGTAGAGGAGCGAGGCGCTGTTGTAGCCGCCGGAGTTCGCCACATCCCCGTTGGGAGCCGATGTGTCGAAGAACCTTCCCACCACTGTGTTGTTCGTGTTGGAGAAGGCGTGCTCGCCGCTCGAGATGTAGTCCGAGGACCACGTGTTCAGGTTGAAGGAGAACGAGGCCAGATCGCTCGGAGTGATGGAGTAGTCCACCTGACCGTAGCCGTAGTACGAGTTCGATGTCGATGTGGTCTTCCCGACGCCGAAGTCACGCCGCTCGTTGGTGTCGTTGTAGTTCAGTCGAGTGAACTCGCTGGAGCCGGTTCCCTGGCCCCGATAGACGCTGCCGCCAACCGAGGCGTTGAGTCCCTCGCTGTTGTAGTACAGTCCACCGCCACCGTTGAGAGAAACGCGCGAATCGATCCCGGCGTTGAGATTGCCACCGAAGATGTCGCTGACGGTGCGGCGCGTGACGATGTTGATGATCCCCCCCTGGTAGCTCGCGTTGAACTGTGCTCCCGGACTCGTCCGAACCTCAATCGACTTCACCACATTCGATGGCAACGACTGAAGGAACTTGTTCCGCTGCTCTGCCGGCATCGTCAGCGGTCGGCCGTTCATCATGATCGTCACGTTGTCCTCCCCGCGCAGCGATACCTTCCCGTCCCCGTCAACACTCACCGAGGGTATCTGGCCCAACAGTTCGCTCACCGTCGTTGCCGTGTACACCGGGTTGTCCTCCACACCGTACACCGTCTTGTCCGCCTGCACCGTCACCTGCGGTCGCTCCGCGGTGACCGACAATTCCGTCCCCCCCCGGCGCGCCGTCAACACTATCTCTCCAACCTCCTGCACGCTCGACTCCGAGGCCACCAGAACGTTCTCAACACTGGCTGACTCGTAACCGACATAGCGCACCTCCAGGCGAAGGCGCCTTCCCACCGGCACCCCCTCGATTCGGAAGACGCCGGCGCTGTCGCTCAGACCACCGAGGCGCCGTACGGCGGAGTCTCCAGGATCGTGGAGCGTGGCGGTGGCACCCTTGAGTGGCGCGCGTGTTGCGCCGTCGAGGACGGTGCCGGAGACCGAGCCGGTCGTTTGCGCCAGCACGGGGGAGCAGAGAAGCGCGAGGAGTGCAAGCACCGAACCGGTGCGCAGAAGGAGGGAGAACAGGTGCATGGGATGGAGAGTGGATGAGAAGTCTCTCCCGCCGGGAAACGGAGGGGCGAAGGAATGGTTGCAGTGCAAGCTGTATCCATCTGCGCGAGACGGTGGGAGTGCTCATGGTTGCAGACCCGACACTGCCGGAACCTTCTGCGACGAACAAGACACCACTTCGTTCCCCTGGCGGATCGAGATCGTGCAAAAAGGTGGTGAAGGCAGCACAACAACGGCGGTGGCGTGTATCTTCTTTTCGGCACATCCTCCTTCTCTCCATCCCTACGCTGCCATGCCCGTTATCGCCCGCATCGGACAGGAACACTACGCCACAACGATCACCTTCGACAATCACACCATGATTGCCGACGAGCCGGCACACGACGGCGGAACCGATCTCGGCCCGTCTCCAACAGAGATGGTGATGGCGGGTCTGGCGAGTTGCACGGCGATTACCGTCCGCATGGTGGCGGATAGAAACGGCTGGCCGCTGGAGGGAGTAGTGGTGGCAATTACCTCCGAGAGCAGCCGCACCGAGGAGACAACGCACACCACCATCACCCGGCATATCACGCTGCTGGGCGAGATGGATCCAGCACGCCACGAGCGCTTGATGAACGTGGCCGATGCCTGCCCGGTCCACCGAATGCTGACCGGAACGGTGACAGTGGTGACGATACGGGATGGAGACAGTTCATCCGATGGGAGCGATCACGCCTAGAAGATCCTAGGCGCACACTGCTCGGAGCAGACTCTGCGCGACAGGTCGGCCACGCGCTGCTATCGCTGCCTTGCCCGATACCGCTCCGCGAGGGAGCGAATCTCCAGGTTGTGAATCGTCCCTTCGCGGCGACCTTCGAGTTGCGTCTCGATCATTGCGTCGCCGATGCTTTCGGCACGAACAGAGAGCGATGGGATACCCGCCAGGAGCCGCATGACTGGATAGAGCGCACGATAGGGCCACGCGAGACCTCCCGGCAGACGATCCCCCAGAATCATCGCAGGCCGCCAGCAGAGCGCCCCAGCCAGACCCGCTCCCTTCAGCGCCTCCTCGGTTTCACCCTTCACCCGTGCCCACATCAACCGGCTCCCAACGCGCGTTCCGCTGCCGCTCACAAAGTGGAAGGTGTGGTCGGGGCTTGCCTCCTTCATGGCTCGCGCAGCTTCGAGCGCGTAGGTGTAGGTGATGGTGCGATACTCCGCCGCGCTCACCTGCGAAACAGAGATGCCGAGGCAGTAGAAACAGGCGTCGAGATCAACAAACGCCGAGGCAACAGGACGCAGATCGGTGAAGTCGGCACAGAGCACTGCGCGCAGTTTTCCGCTATCGAGTCCGAGGGGACGGCGCGTCACCGCAACAATCGAGGCAACCTCCGGCGCAGCCAGACAGGCACGCAGCACGCCGGAACCAGCCACTCCGGTTGGACCAAATACTGCAACGCGAAGTCCAGCGTCTCTCGTGATGGTGTCGTCGTTCATGGAAGGTCCCTGATTTCAAGCCTACGTTTATTCGGACTTCGCGCATAGCACACTCCTCCCCGGAAGGCGCAAGCCGCCACAGACCACTATCCAGCGAACGAGGCTTCCCCACCTCGCGGTCAACGCGAAGGGACCGCGATCTGTGGCCCACCGAAGCTCAGGCCGGGATTGCTGGGGAGGGAGGACGACACGGTCGCCGCGGCGAGACTCGCCACACGCACCACGGGCAAGGACTGCATTCCCGTCCGTGCCCCGCGAACTGGAGGGAGAATGAAGAGGGAGGTAGAACAACGTGATCGTGCCCTCAACTCCCCGGGAGAGGAGGAATGGGAAAAGCTTGGACCACCATCTTCGACACTAGGGCTGTGAAGCACGCCACAGAACAACGAGGGCAGCAGCATTGGCCATTGCGCCCTGCAGGTTTCGGTAGAAATCGCTCGACGCGTTATGGTCTGCGCTGTCGGTAATGCCGCGCAGTTCGAGGAAGGGAAGTTCGCTGAACCTGCACGCCCGCGCGCCACCGGCACCCTCCCACGCCACGGCGCACGCCTCGGTTGTCTTGCGCAGCGCGGCCGCACGCTCAAGCTCTATCACATCCTCATCTCCGCTGGCGATGATGCCGAAGTGGACGCCAAACGGAAGCGAACCGAGCGGAAGTTGACGGAGAGCATCGAGCAAGGGGCCGCTGCCGGGGAAACGGGGGAGAGGATGGGGACTGAATCGTTCTGTATAGTCGTGTTCCACCGTCTCGGTTGCCACTACCAGATCCCCCACCGCAAGCTCCTCCGAAAGCGCTCCGGCCGCACCAATACAGATCACCTGCCTCAACCCCCGCGATGTGGTCGAGCAGGTGCTGCGTCTGCACACCGAACTGCGTTTTACCGTGTCCTCCACGCGCTACAACCAGATCAAGCGCAGGAAATCGCTGCGCCTCGATCCGTCCGATCCGCTCGGAGGTTGCGGTGTAGCCGTGCTCATGAAGACCGTGGGCGAAGAGCTGAAGCTCCTTCTGCAAGGGCACAACGAACAGAATCACTCTCGGTAGCCCGTTGGATGGTAGGAGAGGCGGAGGCTGTAGAGAACAAGACGAGCGTCGTCAGACCGGCAGATGCGCGTCGAGGAATGGGACAAGCGATTCCCGCCTGTGCAGTTCGTGCCGGGTGTCGAGCGCACCCACATGGAGCAGCAACTGCTCGCAGCAGACAAGGAGACACCGCCGAACAGCATCCAGATTGGCGGAGGAGGGGAGTGCCGCCTGCATCGAGTCAAGAAACTCACGCGGAAGCCTGTCAGCGTGGCGCTCAACATCCGACTCGTTGAGAAGATCGAGGCAGGCAAGTTGAAGAACGAAACGGCGCAGCTCGTCGAGTTGCAGTACCGCGCTCCAGCCATCGCCGCGACGCAGCGCCCTGCCAGCGTGTGCGATACGCTGCACCGCTCTGTTCAACGTCCAGACATAGAGCGTTGCGGAGTCGGCTGCCGGGAACGCTGCGCTGGAGAGCCGCTGCGTTATCTCTGCGCTCCTCTCCCAGAGCACACGCCAGTCAGGAGCGGTCGCCGTGAGGTGTGCCAGCCGGGGAAAGGAGAGGTTGATCTCCGAACGATCACCGTAGTACACCACCAGCAACTGCATCTGCTCCGTTGCCGCAGTGTCGGCAAGATAGTGTGGACCGGTGATCGTGCCGATCTCCCTGCGCCAGTCCCGAAAGACCTCTTCAGCGTTGGAGCCGTGCATCACAGGGGCAAGAAGGTCGATGTCCGACTCGTCGTCGCGGAAGCCCGCTGCACCGCTGCCGACCAGGACGGTTCCGGCGATCCGCACATCCTCCCACAGTGGGTCGCTCAGGTGTTGCAGCATTTCCGCGCGGTGTTGCGCTCGCTTGGTCATCGGATCTCCACGATGATGTGCAAAGGGGAGGCGACGATCGCTCGCTGCCTCCCCTGATCCGTGATACTCCCGAAGTACCCGATCGGTTCCTACCGTCCCGGAAGCACGTCGATAACCACTGTACGGTTGTAGAAGCGCTGCTCGGGCAGGGTATTGTTGAACGGCGAGCGCTGCTCGTCCTCGCCGAAGCCGTAGGTGTCGAACGTGGCGGTGCGGCCCATCTTCGTCAGTGCAGCCTGAATCACCGCCTGCGTCTCGTCGCACCGCTTCTGCGCGAGCTTCTGGTTGTAGTCAACGTCGCCGGTAAGGTCCGTGTAGCCGCGAATGAAGACCGAGGAGCCGTTCGGCACCGCCGGGGCGACGACGTTCTCGAGGAAGCTGCGGTAGGTCTCAATCGTCTTCGACTGATCGAACTCGAAGAGGATCGAGAAGCGCGTTCCCGGCTGCTCGTCACCCTCGTCGGCGCGGACGATGCGGAACTCCTGGGGAGGCGACACCAGGCGCTTTCCACCACTCATCGTCGAGACGAGGCGTGCATCCCATCGTGCGCTGTTTCCCCCTTCGAGCAGCGGGCGTGCGTCGATTCGGGCCACGGTCTGCGAGGCTGGGTAGGGACCGAACGTCTGTGAGCGCGGGGAACGCCCTGCGGTGGCAGGACGCTCGTTCATCTCCACCGTCCAGTTCTCCAGACCCTCCACCGGCGTGATCCGCACCACGATGTCGTTGTCGGTGGGTGCCTCCTGGGTGCTGGTGATGCTCACCGGCTGGAGAAGCTCCGCCGGTGTTCCGTCGATCTCCACGCGATAGTTCTCCGCGTCCACCATCTTCCTGTCCTCGCCCGTTGCGGCACCGCTTCCCGAACGCGCACGCGGCTGCGGGCGACCCTCGGTGGTGAGGCGTGCCGGCTCGATACCGAAGCGGGAGGTGAGATAGCTCTTCACGTTCTCGGCCATCTGCTTGCCGGCAGCGGCGTCGCCGTTGGCCGATCCGATCAGCGTTGCCTTCGCCCCCGGTGTGCGGCGCATCCTGTCGCCGAAGATGTTGAGCGCATCGTAGTAGACCCCCATCTGACGACGCGACCGAACCTTGAGCGGATCGCTCCCTCCCGGCTCGGCGTTATCGCGCAGCAGCTGCTCCTCACGGAATGCTCCGGCGTCCTCCGGCGTGAGCTGCGTGTAGCGCGTGGGGAGCGCGGTGGAACCGGCGTCGAAGAAGATGTAGTTCCGCACCGGGAAGGTCTCGTTCAACGCGCGCGACTCGGTCACCACCGGCGGCACGTCGAGCGTGAAGGGAACCGGACCGCTGCTGTCGTTGCCCACAAGCTCCGCCGGGGGCGCAGCGGGGGAGCCGAACTTCACCCGCACACCGAGCCGCAGCGTGTTGACGCCGAAGTCATTCCGGTTACCGCTGGCAACGTCCAGCAGCCCCTGCCCGAAATGTCCCTCGACGAACGGAGTGACGAGGAACTGCGGACGGTGCGGCGGCGACCAGACGGGGATGTCGTAGCCAACACCAACATTTGCGCCCAGCACGAAACTGCGAGCGTTCACGACGTCGCCGGTGTGTGCCGTGGTCACCGTGCTCGTTCCCTCCACAGCAACCCGCTCGTACTCGTACCCCTTCCCGACGTTGATGCCGAACGTCGGTCCGAGCAGCAGGTGGAGCCTCCTGTCGAGCGGATTGATGCGCAGACTTGGCTCGATTGAGAGATACGCCATGTTCACCGTTGCATTCTCGGTGGTGTCGGGCGTGCCTCGAACCACCTGGTCGAACTTCACCTTGCGGCTGTCGTAGCCGAGCGTGAGTGCGCCACCGAGCAGCCCACCGCTGTTGTACTCGGCCAGCAGGTGGATGTTCAGGCCCAGACCCGAACCTTCGGTAAAGCCGTTCGGCGCCCCGAGCGATGTGTCGCTGGGTGTGCCCAGATCGTGGACCGCCCCGCTGAAGAGGTTGATGTTCACGCCGCCGCCGCCGCCGAACCACCATTTCGCCCATGCCGTGTCCGCCGGGGTCTGTGCTCGGAGCGGAATGGCGATGAACGGAAGAACCAGGAGAATGAGAATGCGCAACGAGAAGCGCGGTGCGAATGGGAACATGGAGTCGGGGGGAGAGCTGGTGTAGAACGAGTGATAGAAGTTCGGAACGATGCGATGCAGCACAACGACTGCGACAGGGCAGCGTGAGCGAAACACGTCGGGAATGGCTTCTGCAAGCCTTTCCCCAGGTCTGGACAGTCTTCTGCCGGGAGTAACCGCCCACGCTGCCGAAGCGAGGCGCGTGGGAGAGTCGGGAAGAACTGTCAGCACTCGACCGGGGCGCGGCAATTCAAGAAGCCGGAAGGATACGACACCTGCCGGCACGGGAACAAGCACGGACGCAGCGAATATCTACCGGCCTGCGAAAATTGTTGCCGTACGCCGTTCGCTCCCGCAGATCAGCCTTGCGATGTAGAGACCGGAGGGCGCCCTCCACGCAATGCGTTGGACGCTCGACCCGGCAGGGAGATCGAATCGAGCAATCTCCACACCGGTTGAGCCATACAATCGCAGATCCGCTCCTGTTTCAGCGCCCTCCACCATGAGCAGCAACGAGCCGTCGAACGGATCGGGGACAACCCGGAATTGTAGCGCCGAGAGCGGTTCCGGCGCCGTTCCAACCGTTGTGATGAAGGGAGCGGTTCCACCGGCATCGCGATAGCGCGCGGCGAACTCCTGCAGGTACTGGTTCGCAATCGCTGCGTTCTCGATCACCACGGTATTCTCGTCGTTCCGCAATTCCGCCGCAACGCTCCAGTTGTGTGACCCCGTTACCACCCGAGACTCGCCGTCACCGCCGAACGGCAGCGCGTCGATCACCGCGTACTTATGGTGGAACATCCCGCTTCGGTTCCAGAGCAGTGCATCGGCAAAACTTCGCAGCGTGTCGTACTGGGTCCCCGTTCCCGTCTGGTCGATGATCGAGCGAACATCCACACCGGAATCGACGTGCTCACGACGAAGGGTCGCGGCAAACTGACGGTAGGTGAAGGCGAGCGTTGCGGTATAGATCGAGTGCCGGGCGGAGGCAAGCGCGGTGTTTATCGCTCGCGAGGTGTGATCGCTGGGAGAGAAGTGCAACCGCAGCCGCGTACCGTCCGCAAGCGTGAACAACGTATCGGTAGTAGCGAGTTTGTCGGGACCGAACCGTGCGTGGACGGAATCGGGCAGGCGACCGGGGCCACCCCACATCTCCTCGAACTCCGCACGGTAGGCTGCCGCTACAGCCGAATCATGGATCACCACAAGGTTGTTGTAGTCAACCGTGCTCTGTGCCGTGGTAGCGTTCCAGCTTCCGGTGATCGCAACCGGCCGCAGCGTACCGGACAAATCGGGCACACCGGCTCCGGCGTCGATTGCGAGGAACTTGTTGTGCATCAGGGGCTGCAACTGACTGTCGGCAGCCTCAGGGTTGGAAAAGACTGGAATGCCGGCATCGGCAAGCTCGCGAAAGCGGTTGCCCGCAGTGCCAGCGTTCCCCACGTGCGCAATCACCCGAACCCGCACGCCACGGAGGTGTGCCGCCACAAGCGCCTCAACTACCGGCGGCGCGTTGAGGCTGTACATCGCCACCTCCACCGACTGCCGCGCCCTGCCGATCTCCCCCGAAACAATTGCTGTGAAGTCCACGTTGCCCCGCGCCACGTTCCCCACTGGCCAGGCGAGGGTGGTATCGACCGAGTGATTGAAGTAGACCTCGACCTGTGCACGCCCGGAACATATCGCCGCGAACAGCAGCAACGGCGAAAGGAGGAGCGAGGGAATGCGCAGAACCATCGGTACGGAATACGAGCGACAGGAAGGGATTGAATGCTCAAACAGAGTCGATTGTGGCCTGAGGGCCACAGTCTCGATACCGTCAGGCACGACGGCCTGGCAGGGCAGCGCACTGTTGGGAAGCTGCTGAATAGAGCTGCGTCACCGGACGTGCTCACCATCGGCGTTGCCGCTGCTCTACCAGACCAACGCCCGGCATCACCTGTGCACCGGGCCGCTCCTCACAGACTGGCTACTCGTGCAGTCCCTGTCCATCGAGAATTTTCTGGAGATTTTTTTCAATTCTCGACTCCCGGGTTTTGGACTGCCTGGCAGCGGAGAAATGAAGGAGGTAGGCCCTTTGTCGTCCCGGCGTCAACGCATCGAACGCCGCTTGCAGATTGGGATCATTCTCCAATCTGCTCCGAAATTCTTCAGGGACGGTAAATTCTTCCGTCGTTTTGAACGCAACGTTCAAGCCGGCCTTTTCAACCTCAATTGCCTCGTACAAACACGCTTTCACGACCGCTTCCATCTCCCGTATCTCTCGAACATCGGTGAACCGAATCTGGCGTGCGGCCTGCGTGTTGTCCGTTTGCCGGACGAGAACGCCGTCGGCATCGCTCAACAAGGCACCCTTGAACAGCAGCAGCGCACAGTATTCTTTGAAGACATGAATCAGCACGATGTTCCTGCCCTGAAACGTATAGCAGGGAACGCCCCACTTGAACTCCTCGGCGAGCTGGCAATCAAGAGCAATTCTTCTCAACTCCCTGATCTCTTCCTGCCATTTCCTTGACGCGATGATGTAGGCGTCGACTTTGGAGTTCATTCTCTTCACCTGTTGACGTTGGTTTTCAGCCACACAAACGCCCGAGCAATATAAGCGAAAGCCCTCCCGACGCTCTTCGGGCACAGGCCGGTTCTGCCGTGCCTCCCATATGGAACGTGGACGAGGGCAGGAACACACCCGAACAGCATGGAGAAGAGGAGGCCCATCGACGACCTCCTCTCCTACATCAACGATCCAGGTCTTTTCAACTGGCGCTCACTCCCGGAACCCAAAATCCCCCGGATAGACGCCGCAGTTGAAGCCTGTACGGTACGCTCCATCGAGAGTATACACCTGGATAGTTGCGGCCACAGGTTGATAGCCCCGCGTCGTACCGAGATAGATGTCGCCGGTGGAGGGCTGTACGCCAATCGAGTAGAAGAATCCGCCTGCACCTGCTGCACTCGAATCGATGTGGAGCACCGGCGCGGTGCCGTCGAACGGGATCCGCAGCACACCGGCTCCGGCAAGCACATACGCACGGCGGCGCGCACTGTCGAGCGCGAGGTCGCGCGCGTCGAGCACCGTCCAGCGGTTCGTTATCGCCCGCGCCGCGATGTTCACCTCCACCACGCCCCCCTGCTGCCCTGGCAGACCGTACAGCACGTAGACCAGTCCGCTCGTTTGGTCGAGCCGAACCATGCGCGGGTTGGGACCAACAGCAATCTCCGCAACCCTGTGGAGCGTCACGGGATCGAGGAGGTAGAGCGTCCCCGCTCCCGGCTCGGTCTGGCGCAGGGTTCCAAGTCCGCTGTTCGCAACAACGACCAGCCCCCCGGCCACCTCGACCCACTCCGGCGCAGGCCCAACGGCGGTACGGGCAGTGACGGTGAAGGTGCGGGGATCGAAGAGGAAGAGACTGTCACCGAACGAGACGGTGTAGGCGTGCGCGCTGTCGAGCACGGCAACCGAACGAAGCTCGTTCGGCTCGTCGAGGTGGATGCGTCCGAGCGAACGCCCGGTCACGACGTCGAGCACCTCGACGGTACGCGAGGTTGAGACGACCACATAGGCACGTCCCTGGTGAATCACGATCCCGTTCGCAACGTCCCCCAGCCGCAGACCGGGGTTCGAGACCCCGAACCAATCCTGTATCGTCTCGCCGGTAACGGGATTGTGGAGCGTAAGGGTTGCGGCGTCGGATCGCCACAGCCCCTCGTTCACCACAATCACGCCGCGCCCGAGGCTCGGTGGCTCGATGATCGGTGCAGGATCAGGGGGGCTGACACACCCCGCAATGAGCGGCAGAAGGAGGACGAGAAGCCGCCGTGCTATGGATGAGGGAATCATTGCTCTGTGCTCCACGCAACTCCCACCGAGAGACGCCAGGAGCGCCCCGGCATCGGGTAGTTGCGAACGATCTGGTAGGCTGTGTCGGCAAGGTTCGTGCACTCTGCACGCGCCGTCACGGCAACGGCACCGAACTGCTGCCGGAGCCGTGTTGAGAGGTCGAGGGTAAGGGCAGAGGGGATCAGCGTTGCGCGATCCTCCCCCGGCTGTGCGTAGCGAAAGCCGGTGTAGATCCCCCCTCCGGCAACGCTCCACGCACCTCGCTCCCACCTTCCCACCACGGCGTCGAATGTGCCGGAAAGAAGCTCCTGTGGTGCGTAGGGGAGGAGGAGGCCGAACGTTGGCCCTGGGGTGCGGTCGCGCGTGTCGCTTCGGGTATAGGCGAGGCGAAGCGCGAGCCGGTCATCGAGCATCTGTCCGGTTCCTGCAATCTCCACCCCCGCCGACTGCACACGGCCGATGTTCGTTGCGCTCCAGCTTACGGGACTCCGCGGCACCGCAACAATCCTGTCGCGGGTGTCGCCCAGGAAGCCCGTGCACTCCACCCCGACCTTTTCGCTGATCTCGACGGTGACGCCGCCATCAACGCTCACCGAACGCTCGGGGCGGAGCCGCGTGTTGCCAACGTTCAGGTAGTACTGCTCGGCGAAGCTCGGCGCTCGATACCCCGCCCCGGCACGCGCGCGCAGGCGCACCGGGAGCTGACCGAGTTGCAGCACCCCACCCAGCGAGGGAGCAACTCCAGAAGGAAGGGTCGTGAAGAGATCGAGACGGGTAGCGAGATCAACCGAACGCTCCCACCCCCCCGCACTGTCCGCGTCGATCCAGCGAAGCAGCCCTGCCAGACCGAGATTCATCCGCTCCACGCGGTCTCCCGCCTCGGGGTCGAGCAATTCACCGGTGAGCCGCTCGTTGCGCAGCTCCAGCGTTCCGTCGGCCACGAGGTGTGCGCTGAACAGCATCCGCACCCTCGCGATAGCCGCAACGTCCAGTCTGTTGAACTCCTCGTCGATGCCCGTGGCACCGGCGCTGCGCGCGTTGGGATCGCGGTAGTGGGTGCCGGTGCCGCGCGCCGAGAGTGCAAGCTCCCAGCCGAGGGGATCGGGATCAACGGTGACACGCGCAGTGGCAAACAGGTCGCGCTCCCGGAGCCGTGCATGAAGCTGTTCGATGTTCCCCTGCACAACCGCGCCCGGCACACCTCGATCTGCATCGCTCGCCAGCAGCGTGCCGGAGACCCTGACTCCCGGCTCCACGTTCCAGCGCCATCCACCATGCAACGAGGTGAGGTGGAGGTCGGCGTTCTCACGCCGCACCGTTCGTTCCGCACCGAACTCGTTGAAGAGGAAGGGATAGTCACCCAGCAGGTCGCTGCGCACCGCATCGACGTCGAAGTGATGCTCCCCCAGCGGAATCTCTCCTCCTATCTCTACCGTTCGCTCGCCGAAGCTGCCTCCAGTGGCCCGTGCGCGCAGACGCACTACGCTGTCCGGTCGGCGATCGGTCACGAGGTTCACTACGCCCCCTGTGGCGTTGGGTCCGGCCAGCGCCGTGGCGCCGCCGCGCACCACCTCCACCTGCTCGACCATCGCAACGGGGAGGGTGCTGAAGTCGAGCACGCCTGCGGCGGTGCCGCCGAAGCGCACTCCGTCCACCATCACCACGGTTCCCTCGGCACCAACCCCGCGCAAGGCCACCGTCCGCATTCCCCCGGCACCGCCGTACTGCCGCACATACGCCCCCGGCACCGAGGCAACCACGTCGGAGGGGTCGCGCGCGCCCGTGGCGTCGATCGTTCGACGGTCGATGATCGAAAGGGGCTGCGACCCACGGGTCATTCGCGAGAGCGAGCGGGGCGCGCTCACCGTCACGCTCGACACGCGACGGCTCACCAGCGTGTCCTCACGACGACCGGCGCTATCCCCCGGCCCCTGCGCGTACAGCGCGGGAGCCACAAGGAGAGCGGAGACGATGATGAACGACGCGCGCATCACGGCACAACGATCCATCGAAGCGTGAGCGGCACCATCCCCTCACGCTCGACGTGGAGCAGATAGGTGCCGGCAGCCTCAACCTTCAACGGCAGCGACTGCTCACCAGGGGGAAGGAGAGCGGTGAACGACGCACCAACCTGCCTCCCCATCGCATCGAACAGCGTGCAGCGCACGCGACGCGGCCCATCGAGCCGGAACCGCAGCAGCGCACGACCATCGGAGAGGGAGGGCGACAGAACACAATCACTCCTCCCATCCTGCACAGCGATGTCCGCTGGGGCAATCGCGCTCGACAGGTTCACGACGGCATCCAGATCGAAGCCGTTGAGCGTGTAGTCGTAGAAGGGATGGGCGGTGTCGCCTTTCGGAATGGCCGTGACGTCGTGCAGCCGCACGTAGCGAATGCTGTCGATGCCGAGCAGGGCGAGATCGAACCGGTCACCACCGGAGAGCAGGTCGAGCGGATCGTAGCGTCCGTCGGTGGGAGTCACGCCGGCACAGCCTTTCAGCGTGAGGGTATCGAAGGGGAAGGCGTGCCACTCCACACCATCACCGCTCACCGACACTTCGGCAGGCTCGGCGTAGACCCGCTCTTTTCCACCAATCGTGTAGCGGAACGCGTTCTCGAACACCACGAAGTCGGCGCCCGGCCTGTCGCGGATCAGCGCACGGTCGAACCGCAGAACGATCTCTCCACCCAGCCCCAGCCCGACGATCTGATGGGGGTCGATGGTGGGAACAGTTGGACGTGCCGTGGAGTCGGGGAAGCCGAGAACGCTGGTGGGCAGGTACTCCACACCGTAGCCGGAACCGTAGGTCGTGCCCAGCGTGAATCGCTCCACGCCATCGGCACCGAGCGGTGCCTGTGCGAAGGCGCCGTCACAGAGCACGAACAGAACGAGCAGGAGGAGCGGAGGCAGTGTGCCTCCGCTCCTCGTCGTCGAGGAGGTCATTGAGTATTCCTCCGTTAGCGCACCACGCGAAGGGTACGCTGCGCCTGGCCGGCTGGATGGTTCACCACGAGGAGATAGTTCCCCGCAGGCAGAGCGCTCACGTCGAGCTGCGCGCTCCACGTTCCGCTCTCCATCGTCTGGTTGATCGGCGTTGCCACGAGGTGCCCGCGCGCATCGATCACACGGAGCTGGACCGTTCCGGCGCGTGGCACCGCAATTCGGACTCGCGTTGTGGCGGAGGCAGGGTTCGGCGCACACTCTTCGAGCGCCACACCTGCGCCTGCTACAGCGTTGTCGCGGCGCACGTCGCTGGTGCCGATGTTGGCCGGGTTGAGCAGCAGCAGCGCGCTATCGGGGGGATAGGTGAAGCCCAGTCCGAACGGACGGGTAATGGCGAGGAGGCTGTCGTTGATGAGGGCGATTGCCTCGCCACGGCCACCGATTGCCAGCGAGTCGCTCACATTCCCATCCTGATCGAGGATGCGCACATCGCCGGTGTTCGTGGTGAAGACGATCCGCTCCGTGTTCAGGAGGGCCACCGCCTCACGAGGTCCATCGAACCCGCTGGTCAGGGTGGGAGCGCGACCATAGACGATGCCGTTGAAGGGATCGGCTGCCACAATCTCATGGCTCCCGTTCATCGTGATGATGGCGATGCCATCTGCGTCGCCGGCCTCACTACCGTACATGAACATGTGGTTCGCACCGTTGCCGAGCTGCACGCTGTCGGGGAAGACGTTCGGCTGGAACTCGACGCGGGTAAGGTGCGTGCCGGTCAGCGCCAGCAACGCCCTCGTGTTGTAGCCTCCCCCCCCATGCTCGCTGATCGTCGTGGCCATTGCCACGGGAGTTCCCTGTGCGTTGAACATGCCAACCGAACGCTGGGAGAGACGGTCGTAGATCTGCACGCGCGGACCATCACCCACGAGGAGATACGCTCCACCGACAAAACCCGTTCCTCCTCCGAACGCGAGGGAGCGGGGAACCGGGAATTGCTGGAGGAAGGTGTCGATGGCCGTGTGCGCCGAGCTTCCCCCCGCACCACCATAGACGAGAAGGCTGTCGGAGTAGGCGATAAAGAGCGAGTCGCTGCTCGGGCCGGCAAAGAAATCGTAGATAATCGACGAGGGGAGAAGGTCGCCGGGGAAGACATCGCCCACGCGCAACGTGTCGTCGCTCTGCTTCGCGCCACCGTTGAACACCTGCCGCACGACTGCCACATCCTCGAATGCCGGATCGACCGTGTACCCCACGAGCTGGAGATCGCCCCGCGCATCGCCGTAGAGCGCAAGAGGAACCAGCGACGTTGGGAGCGTGTCGTAGGGGGTGTGCGACGTCATCCCTACAGCCACAACGCGACCGTACGGAGCCTCACCCAGGTCAAGCCCCACGAAGAGCGTGGTGTCGTGCAGGGTCATCGCGTTCACGATGCCACCGAGAGCGACGCTGTCCAGCGGGGCGCCGGTAGCGGCATCGTACCGGTAGACGCGGCCATCGCGCATGCCGACGAACAGAATGCTGTCCGAGCCATCAACGGAGCTGCTCAGCACCTGCATCACGCTCGGACCCAGATTGGCGGTGCCTTCGAGATCAATCGGGGAGACCGGAGTCTCCACACCGCTTGCCGCGTCGATGACGCGCACCTGCATTTTATCGGCAACAGCGATGTAGATCGCGTTGAGTCCCTGCACCATCGTCGTGGCATTGGTGCCCAGCGTGTTGCCGTTGACCGTGGAAAAATCGTCCTCCACGTACATCGTGTAGCTGATCGTGCTGTTCGGCTGACCGAACACCCCTTCGCAGAGCGTGTAGTTCTCCACGCGCGGACTGGTGCGCCCGGCAAGGTTCAGCGTCATCTGCGGATTGACTGCGGTGGGGAGCACGAACTCTACCCGGTTCTCCGCCTGATTGTAGGCAACGAGCCGTCCCGGATCGGTAAAGCCGGGCCGCTCGTGCATCAGCACCAGCTTGTTGGCGGAGTCGTAGGAGACGCCGGAGAAGTATCCCTGCCAGATCCCACGCACGAGGTCCAGGTTGTCGATATCGTACTCGTTGACCGAATTCCCCACACACGCATAGAGGTGGCGTCCAGCCAGATCGACGCCGACACGGAGCGGAAAGCCCGAGAAGAAGCCGTTCATGAGAGCAGAGTCCAGCTTGGCCCCGGTGAACGGGTCCACCACATACCACGCAGCGGAGACATCGCCGCTGTCAGCCTCGTAGACGCCGTTGAAGTTCCGGTCGACACCGACGTTCAGCACATGAAGGCGAGCGGTGGAGGCGTCGTAGAAGAGCGTTGCCGGCTCCAGACCAACCGGCACGGTGCGGAAGGGCTGGGCGTGGAGTACCGCTGCCGCCGCAAGCAGCAACGGCGCGAAAAGCGTGTAGCGAAAGAGACGCATGGGATGTGAAGTTCGCGCCGCAATGCCAAGAGTTGCGGCGGTACTGGTGCAGATGGGGAGGTGCGGCGGTGTACGCCCGTACGGGCAGGCCGTTCTCTCCTCATCGCTCCCCTTTGGCGAGGGAGTGATCCAATCAGGACCGTTGATGAGCAGAGGAGGGCAGGTCTTCCGGCTTCGGGGTCATTCGGAGCACTCCGCCTTCCCGCCCACAGCGGCAGAACTCGTCTGCCCGTGCAACAGTGGCATCTGGAACGTCCGTCGCCCGCTACGGCGGCGCAACCGCTGCCGATTGATCTCCGCCTGGAGATGTACGGCATTCCCTATTCTCCCCCTGCGTGGGGGCACCCTCCTCTGGATGTCTCACGAAGATAGGGTCATAACTGAAAAGAGGGGCGGGAGTTACACACCGTCCATCATTGCAGCAGACAGGGGGTGGAAGGAGAGAGGGGAGAGGATCGCTCCAGCCAGCAGCGTGGAGGCGGCGGGCGCAGTCGCCGGAAAACAGGCGGTGTCGTATGTTCCCTGCATCCTTGTTGAGTTATCCCTTCCAGAACGCAGCCATGCCCCGGAACACCTTCAGTCCCCCAACCGCGCCGCTCGATCTGAACGCGGTTGATCCGGCCGACACCGGAACACTCTCGAAGAGCAAGGCGACAAAGAAGCTCGACACGCTGCGCGGCGAACTTGAGGAGCTTACAACGCTCCTCTACGCCAACCGCCGCCGGTCGCTGCTGATCGTCCTTCACGGTATGGACGCCAGCGGGAAGGACGGAACGGTGCGCTGGCTGGACGCCGGGATAAACCCCATGGGGTTGACTGTACAATCGTACAAGGCCCCGAACGAGGAGGAGCTGGCGCACGACTTCCTGTGGCGTGTGCACCGCGCCTGCCCGCCCCGCGGACTGGTGGGGGTATTCAACCGCTCGCACTACGAGGAGGTGACAACGGTGCGCGTCCATCCAGAGTATCTGCAGCGGCAGCGCCTGCCGGACGAGATTGTTGGCGATCCCACCATCTGGGAGCGACGGTATCGTCAGATTCGGGAGTTCGAGCGAACGCTTGTGGAGAATGGAACCATCGTCATAAAGTTTCTCCTGCACATCTCTCCCGAAGAACAGATGGTGCGACTCGATGAGAGGATCGAGAACCCGTTGAAGCGGTGGAAGCACAATCCCAGCGACCTTGAGGAGCGAACGTTGTGGAACGGGTACCAGCGTGCGTTCGAGGCGATGATCGACGCAACAGGAACGCGCGAAGCGCCGTGGTACGTAGTCCCCGCCGACCATAAGTGGTACAGGAACTATGTGGTGGGTTCGGTAGTGGTGGAGACGCTCCGCAAGCTGGAGATGCGCTGGCCGGAATGAGAACCGCGAGGCGGCAGGAACTCCGGTGCCGCCCTGCTCGTCCGCAGACGGACAGGACGATTCGCTCCCACAGTGACGCCTGTGCTCTTTCCCTGCGTTCTGCTCCGGCGACGTCCAACCGCTACCGCACCACCTGCACCTGTTGCACGCCACGCCACGCTCCTGCCTCGATCACCAACAGGTACCAGCCGGCAGGGAGCGCCCGGAGCGGAACCTGAACCGTATAGCGACCACCGGGAAGAAACCCATCGAGCGCGCGAAGCTTCTCGTATCCGGCAGCATCGACGAAGCGGACGACGGTGGAAGCATCCTCGAGCTGCTGCCACGTCACCTCGACGCTCTCGCGTGCAGGACTGGGGCGCACAGGCTCCACGAGACTGGCGTAGCGGCCAAATGCAACGCCGGTCACGAGGCAGCGGTCGGCAACCACCACCGTGGCGGAGCGGCCGCACACCTCCGCGACGATGTCGGCCCCACGGACCGAGTCCACGCTGACGCGGGCAACGCCACCACGACCGGCAAGCAGAAGGAACCGCAGGGAAACCGGCATGGCGCCAGCGAGCGCACCGGGGGCGAGATACAGCGTGGCCGTTCCGCGCCGATCCTCGATGCGCACCTGCTCTCCTGTTGCTGTGCGTGCACCAACCAGAGCCAGGTGTGCTGCATCGTAGATCACGGCAACTCTTACGGTGTCGGTGGTGGCGCGCGCCTGATCGGCGGAGAGCGGCAGGTCCAGTGTGTCGCCCGCGCTGCCGGCACCCGGCTCGTCGATACAGAAGTGGAGGGTGTCACCCACTGCCGCAAGAACACGTCCCTCCACGATCACCGCCACCGAATCAGCGCACGGCTCCGACAGGTGGACCCACACGGTGTCGCTGAACCTCCCCTTATCGACTGGATGCGAACGGAGCAGAAGCCGCACCCGCTCCCCCGACGCCACTCCCCCCGAAGGTGCAGAAGCAATCGAATCCACGGTGAGCGAAGGCGACGACACGCTCGCCCCTTCCACCCTCAGGGTCGAACGGGCAGGGTTGATGAACCCCGTGTCGATACGCAGATCTCCTCCTTGCAGCAGATCACCCACATCGAGGCGGAGCACAACGCGCGGCAGGGTGTCGAGCACCGCATCGAGCGGCACGCGCACGGTGTCGCCGCAGGGGTCGAGCACCGCAATCAGCACGGCACTGTCGGCCCCGTCGGTTGCACTTCCGGTGTAGCGTACACGCACCGGCAACTCCGCCCCCTGCGCTATCACCCTCCCCTGAAGACTGTCCAGCAGTACGAAGTTCTCCCCCGCGATAGCAGCCGCGCGCAACGCTGCCGAAGGTCCATCGCCGTCGTTGCGGAGCCGCAACGTGACGATCCGGCCCTCCTCGCCCTCGCAGGAGAGCGGCGTGAGGTGCGCTGCCCCCGGCACCGGGTGAACCACCGCTCCCCGCTTCTCGCCCTCGAACACCACCCGGACGGTGTCGCCGCAAGGCGCGGTAATCAGGAGCAGCGTGTCGCGCGCAACGCCGGACTGACCGGGGATGTAGCGCACACGAACGGGCATGGACGCGTGCGGAGCGAGAGCCAGGGGAAGCGGGTCGAGAACCTGCACCAGTCCTCCACTTCCTACATCTGCCACAGTGATCGGGACAGGCCAGGAGTTGCTGATCGTGACCACAGTGTCGTGCGAGAACTCGCACTCCTGCAACAGTGGAAGGGTAACAGAAGCAGGGCTGACAGCCGGAAGCGCGTGAATCATCACGCCGTCGACACGGAGCGGAAGAGTATCGGTACAACCATTGGCTGTGGCGGTGAAACGCGCACGCAGATCGAACGGGCCTGCACCAGACTGGACAGAGACGGGGAAGCGAACGGTGTCGCCAGCACCGAGAACGAGCGGAAGCACCGGAAGAGGGGAACCGATCAACCCAGCGGGGAAGTCCAGCGTGTCAACCGTTACCGCATCCACACCACGATTGGCAACCACGAACGTGGTATCCACGACGAACAGACCCGTACCGCATCCAGCCACAGTGTCGAGCGCAAGCTGTGCGGGCATCTCCAGCGTCGGCCCCTCGCGCACTCTGCCGGACACGACAACAGAGTCGATCAACCCGCACGGCTGAAGCACGATGTGCAGCACCAGACGAAACGCTCCCGGCTCCCGCAACTGCGCCCGGAGGCGCAGCCCCTGCGACGCTCCAGCGGCAATGGTGTCGGGAAGGGAAGGGAAGGGGAGACGCAGGCTGGTATCGCTCGCCGTTGCGTTGAGAACGAGCGGCACCGAACCAACATTGAAGAGGGTAACGGAGGTATCGACGGGAAAGCGGCAGAGAGCGATATCTCCCAGATTGATCGCGCGGATTGGCAGGACCGTTGCCGCACTGTCCGCAATGCCGGAGACCGGCACGCGGAGAGGCTGCGAACACTCGGCGATTCGCACGAGCAGCGTGTCTCTGTGCAGACCTCGTCCCGCTGGACGAAAGAGCAGCCGCAGCGTGATGCCGGCACCCTCGCTGAGGATGAACGGCGGACGCGGCGGCGACGCAACAGAGAAGCCCTGGTCCTTCTCTTCAAACTCTATGGACGTGACCGTGAGTGCCCCCACACCGACATTCCGCAGCACGAGGTTGCGCTCGCCCGGCGTCGAGGCACAGGTAAGAACCGAGGAGAACGCAAGGCTGGAAGGCTGCGCCTGCAGCACGACCGGCGCGCGCACCGCCTGATAGGTAATGCGCAGCGGACGCTTGCCCGGCGTGGAATCGTTGCTGAGAATCTCCAGCGTATCGCGCAGGGTGTCGCTTGCCATAAAGCGCGCGCGCACGATGTAGCGCAGGGAATCCCCGGGCGCCAGACGCAACGGCGGCACCCCGATGATCGGCGAGACAACGGAGAAGGAGCTTCCGGCGCCGGAGGAGAACCGATGCGCCGTTACCGTCAGCTCGGTGTCGCCAATGTTGTAGACCATCAGCGTGTCGAACGTCACCGAGTCGCACCGCAGGGGTGGCAGCGTCCGGCGGGCAACGGCATGGATTGCAGGACGGCGTTCGAGAGTATAGCGCAGGATAAACGCGTCGGTGAACGCGGTTGATCCCCTTGCGTTCAGCGTGGAGTCGTGGGTGGGACGGGGAAGCGGGAGATTTGGAGAGTTCGTCGTGCCGGCGAGAACGACCCCTCCCGAACCTTGCAGCACGAGCGAGTTGGCCAGACTGTCCTCACCGCTTCCACCGAACGCGGCTGCGTGGTGCACAACGCTGCCGTTCGCGCTCAGCCGCACCACGGCCAGGTCACGCGCACCGCGAGGCGTTGCGAGCGTTGCGTCGCTCGTGACAGGAAAGGCGAAGCTGGTGGTTGTTCCGGCAAGAACCGCCTCACCGTTTGGCGCCACAGCCACCGCAGCGCCGCCGCCGCCATCAGGAACGCCGAGTGTACGGCTGTAGAGTGGAGTTCGAGATGGGAGGAAGGGGAAGCGGGACACGAACCACGACCCTCCGGTGGAGCTGATGCCGGAGGGGGCCAGCGGATAGTTCGCCGATGTTGTCCGTCCCGTAACGGTTGCTCCCTTGGCAGCGTCCACAGCGATGGCGGCGGGAAGATCATCTCCACTTCCACCGATCATCGTACCGTAATCGAGCGCAGCGCCGTTGAAGCGCACGCGAAGCACGAACGCATCAACGCCGCCGGCGCTCGTCATCGCTACGGCACTGTCGGTCACCGGAACGCTCGCCGAGCGCGTCCAGCCGGTCGTCCACGCCGCTCCCCCCGGCTCCACCGCCACCGCCTGCGCGCGATCATCTCCGGCACCGCCGTAGCGCACCATCCACTTCAGGGTGTCGGCACGCGCACTGTAGCGAGCAACGAACGCGTCCTCGCCACCGCCACCATCGGCAAGGAAGCTCTGACTCGTAGGGAGGATAAACGAGCGACTCCACCCGCAGACGTACAGGTTCTCGAAGTTTCCGATCTCCAGCCCTGTGACAACGTCATCGCTCTCTCCACCGATGAGGGTGGAGAAGAGGAGGGTACGGCCGTCCGGGGAGAGTCCCAGCAGAAATCCATCGGCACCGCCCTGCGACGTAGACTGATGGGCATCGGGCGTCGTTGGGAAGTCTGTGGAGAACGTGGTGCCAGCAACCAGCACGGTTGCTGCGATCTGTGCCCCGTTCGGAGCACGCCGCGAAACGACGCGGATTGCCGCAGCGTCCTCGCCACCGTGTCCGCCGATGTAGGTGCCGAAGAGAAGAACGGTGCCGGTAGGATCGTACTTGGCCACGAACAGATCGGACGCGCCGGTGAAGGAGCCAATCGTTCGGCGATAGGCGCCGGGAGTGGTGGGAAAATCCTCCGAACGGGTCAGCCCGACGGTGTAGATGTTGCCCGCCGAGTCGGTGGAAACTCCCCGTCCCGACTCGGCAAACTCCCCACCGACGTAGGTGCCGAAGGTGATTGCAGGATCGATCACGAGCGGCAGGTGGGGATCGCAGGTTCCCACGCGATAGCCAACCTCTCTCCCCGCAACGTCGTAGCTGCACCGGACCGGGCGACGTTCGCCAGCCCCGGTCACCTGCCACGCAACGGGCGTCCCTTCGCGCAGCGCCCCGGCATCGTGTCCAACCACCACCTCACCTCGCTCCAGGCACACATCCCGCACACCCTGCCAGCGAAACCGCAGTGCACCGACATCCGCACCCGGCTCGGCGAGCACATCATACTTGAGGGTCTTTCCCTCCAGATAGTAGCGGAGCGAGATGCCGGGCCGAACGTTGCGATACCATACCTCGCGCGCGCCCTCTACGTCGCGCACCGTCGAGCCGGAGCGAATGAAGTTCCATCGCCCAGTGGCAACCTCCACTCCCTCAACGGTACCAGCCGGGCTGTCAAACTCCTGACGCAGCACCGAGCCTCCCGCACTGTCCCATAGATCGTACACCACCGCATCGCGCGTGAACCAGACCCGCGCTCCCGGAAGCTGGAGGCGATAGAACGCCCGCGCATTCCACTGGCCGTGGTTGCGGAGGAAAAGAGGCTCTGCGCGCATCGTCTCCATCGCCGCCACAAGCAGGCACAAGACCACGGGCACCATTGCGGCGAAGCAACGGCGCGGAACGGTGGCGTGCATGGGACGTGCTCGCATTGAAACGCGGAGAAGGTTGGACAAGGGGTGGGAAAGGTAGCCGTTCGGCGGGGATCGTGCACCGTTCCGCCGGATCCACAACAACCGACTAGGGGGAGAGGTGTAGCGGCGTGCGTACAAGGATGAACACGGTACGGCAGTGGGCACGACCTTCGGGCGTGTTATAGGGAAAGCGCTCCCGCTCTCCGCCGCTTTCATCAACCGCCACCCGAACCGAACCGGGAAGCAGCGTTCCGAGTCGTGCGGCCACTGCGCGCGCGCGCGCGGTAGCGAGGCGCCGGTTGTACTCGGCCTCGCCGAGCGAGTCGGTGTAGCCGGTAACAACCACCGAGGCACCGGGCCGAATCGCCTCGGCAATTGCCTCGAGCAGTGGACGGTCGCTTCGGCTCACCGACGCACTGTCGTAGTCGAAGAGCAGCAGCGAGTAGCTTTCGATACTCGAATCTCCTGCACGGTGGTGCAGCGTATCGCGTGAAACGTTGTAGGTGACTGGAATACCCTGCTCTCCGGTTTCCGCTGTTTGCCCTGCAGTGTCCACCACAACGAAGTTGTAGCGCAGGCTGATGGGCAGCGTGGGGAGCGCTCCACTGCTGCTCCGCCAGTCCCACCGTATCGTCTCCGGCGGCATCCCGCCGCCGCTGAAGGTGCGCCAGACGCTCCCGTCGTTCCGGGTAACGTCGAGCCGCCAGCGGTCGAGCGGCGCATCGCCCGAGCGCACTGCGGGATGGAAGAGCAGTGCCGGAGGCGTTGCAACGCGCTGCGTGAAGACGCGCACCCACGGCGAAAGGATGGCGGGATCGTTGCTCTCGATCTCCACGCGCGCGTTCTCCTCCTCTCCCTCTGGAGTATTCTCGCGCGCTGCCTGGGGAGGAGAACCACCACCCCGCACCACCACTCGTCGCTCGGCAATTCCCCACGTCTCGGCCAGGTAGCGCCGCACCGCCACGGCGCGAGTTCGCGCCAGTTCCCCGGTGCGCTCGGTTCCTGCGCGATAACCGACAACGTGCAGGGTAGCACGCGGATTCTCCCGCATCCTCCGCCCAACAATGTTGAGAAGGTCGTGGTACACGTCGAGCGCGGAGCCGCTCATCTCTTCGCCGGTAAAAGCATCCGCCTCGCGCCGTGTGAGCGCGTGGTAGCGTGCGGGAATCTCCGCGCTGCCACGTTCAAAGAAGACCCTGTTGAGGAGCGGAAGCGCCTCCACCGAGTCGTACTCATCGATCTGCACACCAACGGCCGGGGGAACTGTTCGGACCTCCACCACCGGCGGTTGCAAGGATCGTGGAGGAGGGGGAGCGGTGTCGGGGGGAGGAGGCGTTGTGTCGTCGAGCGCGAACCGAAGCGTTGCGCCAAGGGTCAGGCGAACGGTGCGCAGACTTCCCACCGCCACCTCGCTCGTGATCGGCAGAACGAGCTGCACCTCCGGCGCAATCACGCCACGCCGCGAGACGGGAGCCTCGAATGCTCCACCAACCAGCAGATCGAGGCCGAGCGACGAAGGAGCGATCAGCGCGCCGTTGCCCAGCTCGAACGTTCGCTGGTTGTTGATGAGGAGGAGGTCGCTGGGAGCGATTGCCACCTGCACGTGGCGTTCGCTGTGCGAGAGTGCACGACTCAAACCAACTCCCCCCTGAAGCGCGAAGCGCTCCCCCAGCGGTAGAACTGCAAGCAGCGCAAGGTCGAGGTCGAGGCGGGAGGTTTCGAGCCGCTGCCCCACCACTGCCTCAACAACGCTGCCGTCGGGACGGGCAATCGGCTGCGGTGGGGCCGGAGCAGCGTCGAGCAGCGCCGTGCCGCCGCGAACCCCGGCCCGAAGCTGCCACCGTGCTCCCAACAGATCACGACGCTCCAGCAGGCCGGCCACGCTCCACAACGACCCCTTCCCGCCGGTGATTGTCCCACAGCTTGGATCGAACCCCGGCGCAACGATCTCCCCACCCGCACTGCTGAACCCGTACCCCCCACCTGCACCGATCCACCAGCGCGGCTCGTAGCGTACAGAGTCCTGTGCCTGTACGCTGGAGATGCCGGCGCAGAGTATCACAACGAGGATCGCCATCCACCCCCATCCGATAGTGGAGAGAAGCGGAGAGAACCTGGGAAGAATGATCTGGAGAAATTGATGCACCGTGCCGACGCGCTGGAAACGAACGGTGTGGGGATGAGAGAAGTGAAGATACGACCGGCCCCGTCCGATACGCCAGCGGGCGGCACCCGATGGATGCCGCCCGCGCTCGAACGCCTCTGCTGCTACCTGCCCTGGCTACTCTGGACAGTTGTGCTCCCAGTGTAGCGAGGCCCGTTCCTGTTAATGGACAGCTTTCGGGGGGCGCTCTTCGATTGCTTCGTCGTTGAGCGCTCCACCGTGTTCCTGCGTGGCTCAACGCTCCGGCTCGCGGTTGCTGCGCGCTCCACCTTCGGCATCGAACCCTCCACTGTCTGCGGCAGGTTCGGCACCGTCGGTTCCAGAGTGATCGCAGGCGGCGCCACCGCCGGTGCGGGAGCTGGCAGCGCGGTCTCGGACGGACGCGTTGCAATCAGCGTTCCGCCAACCAGCAGAACGAGCGCGCCGAACCCTGCGGCGATCTGTGTGACCCCCCAGCGGCTCACGGTCTTCGTTGCAACCTCGCTCGGCGTGGCGAGTGCAGCGTCCAATACCCTGGAGACCAGGGGAGCGGCGGGGACGAGCGTTGCAGCGTCGGTGCGGAGCAGGGAGTGAAGCGACTCGTGGTTCTCGAACAGGGCACGCGCATCGGGGGAGGCATCCAGCGCATCACGAAGCTGCTCGGCTTCCGCTGCGTCGAGGTCTCCCTCGAAGTGCCCGATAATCAGTTCTTCCGTTGTCATGGGTTAGTCGGTCAGATAGGGTGCCAGAAGTTGCTGAAGCCGTTGCTTTGCCCGGAAGACGCGCACCTTGACGGTGGGGACCTTCATCTGCATAACCTCGGCGATCTCCTGGTAGCTCAGTCCGTTATACACTCGTAGAATAAGCGGCTCGCGCATGTCAGGGGGAAGCTGCTCGATCCCCTGGCGCAGCAGTTCAAGACTCTCATCGTACTCCGCCTCGTCCGCTGCGGTCTGCGTGACAGATTCGGCATCCTCGAGCGGCAGATGCTGCACGCGGTCGCGGATGGCGTTCAGGCAGAGATTGCGGACGATGGAGAAGAGCCAGGCGGCAAAACTGCCGGAGATGAAGGCCATCCGCTTGCGGGAGATGCGAACGAAGACCTCCTGAAAGATGTCCTCTGCCAGCTCACGATTCCCCAGCATTTTCATGCAGTAGGCGAAAACGCGGCGGTTGTAGCGATTGTACAACTCGACGAAGGATGCCTCATCCCCACGTTTGAAGCCCTCCATCAATTCTTCGTCGGCAAGGGGGGTGCTTGGCACACGTGCTCCCATTGAGGTACGGCAAGAACCCGAACCGGGTGGAAAAGTTTCCTGAAGATGAACGTTGGCGCTCTCCAGCAGCGTGAAGCGCATCCTACCACAACGACGGATGCCCCCGGACCGTTCGCGTATCCGGACGAAAGCGGTAGCTTCCTCGCCTCTCAACAACACCGAACCCCTGATGGATACGACAACCCTCCCGGAGAGCTTCCCGGAGCAGGACGAACTGCTCGCCGAGGCGCTCGAGGCGCGACTGGAACGGATCGAGGAGATGCTCGCCGACCTCCATACCTGGATGCGGTCGGAGCAGGTAGGCGCGCTGCCAGCCGCCTATCGCCGACTCTTCACCCACCTGGTTGCCGCCGACATCGAACGGCGCCTTGCAGCCTCCACGGTGCGCGCCGTCCACGAACAGGAGGGTCCGCGCCAGAGCGATGAGCGGACGCTGAACCGCGCCGCGGCGCGCGAGCTTGCCGCAACGCTCGGCACGCTCCCCGAGCGCCTTGCCACGATTGCGCCGCGCGCCGAGGGGGAACGCCCCGAGGTGATTGCGCTCGTCGGCTCCAGCGGTGCCGGCAAGACGACAATGATGTACAAGCTCGCCGTGCGCGCCGTTCTCTCGCGCCGCCTCCGGGTGCGTATCGTCTCCTGCGACACCTATAAGATAGGCTCGGTAGAGGGGGTGCGCACGGTTGCCGACATCCTCGGGATTCCGTACGGCGTGGCGTTCGAGCCTGAGGAACTGGCCGAGCAGATCGCCGACGCCGATCTGGTGATCGTTGACACCGCCGGACGAAGCGACCGCGCTTCGCGCGACGAACTTCGCGCGTTCCTCGCCGTTGCCCGTCCCGATGAAACGCATCTCGTCCTGAGTGCAACCATGAGCCAGCGCGCGCTACAGGAGACCGCGGCGCTCTTCCTCGGCGAGCGCATCTCGTGCGTGAGCTTCACCAAGCTCGACGAAGCGCCCTCGCTCGGCTCGGCGATCAGCGCCGCCCACTGGATGGCGCTTCCGCTCGGCTACCTCTCGGTAGGCACCGTTATCCCCGACGACATCCTCCCCGCCTCCGAAGCGCCGCTCGGCGAGTGGACGGTGGAGGGAATGCCCCAGGCCACAGCCAACGGGGAGGCACAGCATGTGTAAGGGGGCGTTCAAAGGGCCGGGGAAATGGATGGGGACGATGGTGGCGCTCCTGCTGCTCACCGTTGCCACACATTCCGTGCACGCACAGCAGCTCATCGGCGCAGCGTGGCAGGGGGACGATCTCGTGCTCCGCCTCAGCGACAGCGCCGCCTACGCAGTGGACATCGATGAGAGCGACACGGCTCACGCTGTCGTCCGCCTGTGGGGAGTAACCCCGCGCACCAACCGCACCGGAGCAATCGAACTGCCCGGTCCGAACGGTCGCTCGGCGTCAATCAGCCGCAATCCACCGAACGAACTGCTCGTCACCCTCTCCGGCGGCACACGCTTCGGGTGTGCAACGCTCTGGCATCCCTACAGCCGGACGCTTGTCGTCCACACGTTTCGCTGGGAGGGTCTCCCCTACGCGCAGGAGCAGTACTACCGCGCTCTTCTCGCGTTCGAGCAGAACCAGGCACCCCTGGCAATAAGCCTCCTGCGCGGCGCACACGCTGCGGGGGAACGGCGCGCAACCTCTGCGCTGGCTGCGTGGTACGCGCGGCGCGGCGAGAACGATCTCGCTCGACTCTATCTTGACAAACCCTCCGGGCCAGACGACTACGCAGCGCTCGAATCGGTGCAGCGCGCGGCCGGCGACACGGCGGCCGCGGCAGCAAGCAAGTCCCAGGCCGCAGCGCTCGAACGAACGATCCCCGCAGCGATTCCCAACTCCTCGACAACGTCCGCTGCTCCTGCCACCGCGTCGTCCTCGTTGCTCGACAGCATCAACAGCTGGTTCACACCGAGGCACCTCCCTACCACGCTCATTGTTGGTGGTGGGGCACTTCTGCTCATCGTTCTCATCAGTGTCATCGTCAGGAGCGCATCGCGACGCGCCCGCAGGGAGAAGCTGGACGGTGCACCACCCTCCTCAACCTCTGTTCACGGTGTGCGGGTGGTGCCGCCGGTGCAGGAACCATCTGTTCCGGCAGCCATCGTCGAAGAGCCGGCGGCCGCACCGGAGATCCGCCATCCTTCTACAGATGAGGCGGCAACGTCTCTCCCGGAGGGAGCGTTCGTTCATCCGGCTGCTCCTGCCCCGTCGGGTGAAGTTCTCTCCTCTCCAGAAAGCCCTCTCCCTCCAGAGCGGAGCGGGACGGTCGAACGTGCAGAGTTTCCCCTCGACACACCCCCGGAACAGGAGATCGACGGCAGCGGTGTTGAGGATGACCGCGCAGCAACTCCTGCTGTCGAGCACGACAGTGCGGTGGCCGGGCCGACTGTTGCCGCGAGTGCTGATGGTGATGAGGAAATGAAGACCGCGACCATCGCCTCGGCAACGTTGGAGCCGGAGAGGATTGAGGACTCCGCCGGTGAGCTGGATGCTGCCGACCCGAAGAGCGGGGCGATGGACATAGACGCACAGAACCCCGCTGCTACGGAGACGGCCGTCGCCCGCTCGCGCCAGGCTGATGAGCTGCGCCGCCGTATCGAGGTGGCGCGCTCGGCTCCTGCGACGGAACTTACACGGCCGGTCGTTGACCCCACGATTGCCGAGGCGCGCCGCGCCGACCTCTCGCGCGACGCCGTTGCGCTGCGCCGCAGACTGCACGGTGATGGAACTGCCGGAGACCCCGCGCGATGAGCACCCCGGCAGCACCAACAGCCGAGCAGCTCGCAGGAATGCTCCGGTTCTACACGCCGCTGGTCAGCGACACGATGGAGCGGATGGGACTGGAGTCCACGGCGTTGGAGAGCACGATTCAGCAGATCATTTCCAACCCCGCACAGCGCGTGTGTGGCCTCGCCTTTCCGTGCCGTGTGATCCCAACCGCCGAGTACGTGGAGATCGACACCCTGCTGGAGATGATCGACGCAATACCGGCGAATGCCTTCGTTCTCGTTGCCAGCGACGCGCCAATCGACGCAGCACTGTGGGGAGGAATGATGAGCGCGCGCGCACGTGCGCGTGGAGCGGTAGGCGCAGCGGTGAACGGCGGCGTGCGGGATATCGAGCAGATTGCCCGACTCGACTTCCCCGTCTTCGGAACCGGACGCTGCATCCGCGACATCCGTCAGCGGGGGTATATGGCTGCCTACAACATTCCGATCCGCTGCGGCGGAGTGGAAATCGCGCCGGGCGACGTGGTCCTCGCCGACGCAAACGGCGTGATCGCAGTTCCCCTGCGCCACTTCCCCGCACTCTACAGCGAGCTTGACCGCGCCTGGAGCGAGGAGCAGGCAACCGAGGAGGGGCTGCGTACGGGAGGCGAGGCACGCGCGCTCTTCGACCGCTACGGACGATTCTGATCCTTCTACAACTGGAGAAGGACCCTACTTCGACACGCACAAAATGCTCGGGGCGGCATCATCGCTGATGCCGCCCCGAAGTGTCCTGCCCTGCGCAGTCCGTGCAGTGGCTACTTGTTGAAGTACCACTCGGCACCGACCGACACGCCAAAGAACCCGAATGCCGTTGCCGACCCCGGATCGAATTCCAGATCGAAGACAGTGGTTCCCACGTAGATGCCGATGTTGCGCGAGGCAAAGTACTCCAAACCACCGCCAACGAGCAGATCGCTGTTCGATATTCCCGTTGTTGGAGACTTCCCCGTTGACAACCCTACCTCGATGTAGGGATTGATCGGCCCTTCAAAAAGGAACCGGCCGTAGGGATTGATTCCATAGGAGGTTGTGGAGTTGCCGCCGCTGGAGATGTTCTGCAGGAAGAGACGCGCACCAAGAATGATCGAGGGATTGATAGCGTACTGTGCTCCAATACCACCGAAGCTAGCACTACCACCAACGCTCAGTCCGAACTGTCCGCTCGGTGCAACGGCACCCGGCTGTGCCACTGCGGTTGCGCACCCGGTCAGCAGCATGATTGCGACGAGCGCAGAAAACAGTCTGCTCAAACTCATGAACATACCTCTTGTAGTTGTATGGGTAGCTCCCGCACTCTGCGGGACACGGATCGCGAGGAATGGGGCGATTGAGACCGGAGAGATGGTCCGTGCGGCAAACATACAATGGCATCTACAATGCGACACGCCCGAAAAAGCAACGCGCCCGGAGTCCTCGTTCGAGGAAATCACGGGCGGTTTGCAGGTTCGCTGGCACGCTGCACGAAGAACACGGCAGACGCACTGCGCGAGAAATTTTCACTGAGGGAGCGAACCCGGCAGGTTCACAATGGCTGAGTCGATGGGGATGGTTACACAGCGTGGCGCTCCATCACGGCATCGACTCGCGCTCGACGGTGGTGCGCATGGCCGGTGCAAGCCCCACCGCATGTTCAAGGTCGGCGCTGCGCAACTGCTGCCGCACCCGCACTGTTGCATGAACACGGGTGAACCCGGCAGTCACCCACGTACCCAGCCCGAACGGCGAGAGCGGCCCGCCATACGAGCGGACGGTGCGCACGGCAAAGGCATGGCGGTGGGCATAGCGGCGGAGATACTCTCCGGCAATGAGATAGGCGTGGCCGGCCCCGATCCACCGTTCCTCCCAGGCAGCGGGCCTGAGACGCGCAGCCACGCTGTCGGCGGCAACCGAGGCGAGCAGCAGTTCTCCACCGGGCCGCAGCGCACGCCGCGCCGTCTCGAAGGCCTCGGCAGGAGAGTGAAGCGCGTGAAGATCAACAGCGATCACCACGAGATCGAAGGCCTCAACCACTTCGCCGGGCAACCGCTTCCCAACAGCCTCGACAGGCAGCACACTCACGCGCAGCCCGCGATGGCGCGCAGCAGAGGCAACAGCATCGGCACCCTCACCGAGAATCAGCAACGAGCGCCCCGCTTCACGAAGGTGAGGACGAAGGAGATGCAACAGCAGACGGTCCGGCAGCGCTGTGGCCTCTGTGGGTTCACCCTGCACCTCTACAAGCCCACACTCCGCACACTGGCGTGCACAGCGTCCTCCGGGCGTGCGGATTGCCGTAAGGTGCAGCCCCCCGCACAGGTCACACGGCGTGCCGTGTTCTCGATCCTCGACTGTCATTGTATTCATGATCGTGTTGCCTCACGACGCAACTGCGAAGCCATGATTGTGGAGGTTGCGGCGTGAAGACTTTCACACACTCCTCCCATGCATCTCCAGCCACAGGGATTATTCTGAAAGGCCACCTGATTCGTCCCTGCGCGGGCTGGCATTTTGCTCCCAGAACTGCTGGAGCAGATCTGCCGATCGAGGGGTCAGCCGCCGCATCGCCTGTAGCTGCCTCGCATCCACGCGTCCATCAACCATCGAAAGGCGATCTTGGACACTCTCGAAACGGAGCGCGGAGGCGAGATGGCGGAGTGCAAGCTCACACATTGGCGCCACAGACTCTGGGGCCGCCAGAACGTGATGAGCCGCATCCCACAGATCATCCGTGCCGAGGATCGATGCAACACGCTGCTTGTCGGCCGTGCGCTGCCCCACAACGATCCGGCCAAGCAGCACCAGCTCCCCGCTCGACTCCCCTCTGGTAACGATCCACAGGGTATCGCCGGCCACCACACGACGGTAGTGCGCGCTGGCAGAATGCCGCAGCGGCTGGCCCACGCCTCTGCGCTCGGCCCTGGCGGTCGATGGCTTCCAGTACGAGAGGAAATGAGCGGCCATGGGGAGAATGCCTGCGGTTATTCCTTTACCGCGAGCGCGAGCGCTCCGGCGTTGCCCCGCACATCGGGATAGTACATCAGCGACGCAACGGTTGGCAGCACGGAGTAGGCACCCGGCATCTGCGCACGCATGATGTAGCTGAAGGTGTAGGTGCGGGCGGCCATGTCGCGCGCGAAGAAGGCAACCTTCTCATCGCGCACCTCGCGGTCGGCGTACCACCACAACCAGCCATATCCCGCACGCTTCCGCGCCGCCTCGTCGTATTCCGGTTCACCGAGAATCGTGTAGCCCCCCGTCTCCCGGATCACCTCGCACCCGGCGGGGAGCGGATCCTCCACCATCACGTACTCGCTGTAGCGCTCCGGCGTCACCCGCACCGTCACGAGAAGTTCATCGCCGCTCTGCACCGTGCCGCTGAACGGACGCTTGCGGTAGATGAACCGCTCGCCCTGCTGCTCGCGGACGAGCAGACCGTACTCCCGCTCCACGCGGAAGCCAGCGGTGGCGGGACGAAGCGCGTTCCCCGTTGCGAAGTAGCCGAGCCGCGCGGTGGCGTAGAGTCGCCCCGTTCCAGACTTGGTGACCGTAACCGTGTTCTCGCCACCCCGAAGGGCATCGGCGGGAACAGCAAGTTCGATCTGCGGGGCGAAGAGCATCTCGCGCGTGATGCGGCGTTCACCAATCGAACGTCCGTTGACCGCAACCGACACTGTATAGTTCGGATCGGCCTCGCCGGAGGACTGAAGCGTGTTGACGAGGGCGTAGATCACCATCGCGGTCTGCCGCGTGTTGCCCCACGCCTCGCCTCGACGCTGGTTGAGCAGCCAGCGGATCCCACCGCGCACCGTCTCGTTCACGCCGCGCGTCTGGATGATTGCGTTCAGCGCAGAGGCGGTTGCCTCAACCCCATCCTCCTGCCACGTGTAGATCGACGGACGTCCCGGCCAGTAGACGTTCTCCCCCTCGCGCGCGGCACGACGTTCCAGCGCGGCAACCGTTGCCTCCGCCTGCCGCTGCATCCCCACGTTGGAGGAGGCAAGCGCAACGAGGCTCTGGGCGTAGGGCTTGAGGGTGTCAAGCGTTGAGAGCTTCGTGATACGCTCGATTGCGCGCTTCGAGGGGCGCTCCTTCGATGTGCTGAGAGCGTAGAGCATGTACGCCTCGGTGGTGGCATCGACACGACCGGCGGCGCGCTCCGCCAGCGTCTCCAGTGCCTCGCGTCCCCGGGCGTAACGCTCCTCGTCCACGTCGTAGCCAATCCGGCGCGCCACGTTCAGGCCGTAGACCACATAGGCTGTCATGAACGGATTGGTGGAATCGTTCTCCCACCAGCCCCAGCCGCCATCCTCGTGCTGCATCGTGTAGAGGCGGTCCAGCCCCGCCCCCACCATTCTCGGAATCTTCACCCGCTTGGCGCTGTCAATCGGCAGGCTCATCCGCTTCATCACATCCGCCACCACGATGGTTGGCAGGAAACGGCTCATCGTCTGCTCCACGCAACCGTAGGGATAGCCGATCAGTTCGTCCAGCGAGCCGAGCATCGCGGCGGCGAGCGACGGCGCAAGCGTCACGGTCATCGTTGCGGTGCGCCCGTCGGTCTCCGCAGGCATGGCGAGGGAGATGGAGCGTGAGCCGTCGGAGATGCCGAGTTCGGCGGAGCCACCCGTTGCCAGCCGCACGCCGCGCGGCATCACCGATACCGGCAGCTCCATGGCGTCGGACTCCTCATCGGTGAGGGCGCGCACTTCGAGCAGGGCGGTGCCGGTGGTCGGTGCCTCAATCGTCCAGTCCACACTCGCTTCGCCGTTGGCCGGCACCGTCAGTGTGGTGTCGCGGCTGACCGAGGTTGCCCCCGCCGCCTTGAACTCCAGGCGTGTCTGCTTCGTGCTCTTCAGGTAGTTGTGGACCGTTGTCGCCACCGCCACGCGGTCCCCCTGGATCATGAAGCGGGGCGTCTCCATCCGCACCATCAGGTCCTTGCGCGCTATTACACGAGCGGTGCCACTACCAACCGAGGTGCCAGGTCCAACCGCGCGGGCGGTGAGGCGCCAGGTGGTGATGTTGTCGGGGAAGTTCACCTTCACCCGCGCACCACCATCGGCGTCGGTGCGCACCGAGGGGGTCCAGAACGCAACATCCCGGAACTGGCGCCGAACGGCGGGCTGGGCGAACAGTTCACCCTTCACATCGCCAAAGCTGAGGGCACGCAGTGCACCGGGAGCGAGGCGCCCCTTGCCGCCAACGCCGTAGGGATCGGGACGACGCGGGGTTGTGGCACCGTAGAGCGCGTCGGCAGCGTCGGGATCGATGCGCCGTGCGTCGCCGTAAAAGCTGAAACCCATCGAGCTGCTCGTCTCCACCATGTTCCAGCGGTTACCGTAGAAGCTCCGCTGGATGTCGGGGGTGGCGTCGGGACGGATGGCGTAGACCGCCTCGTCCACCACGCCGAGCGCCACATCCACATTTGCCACCGGCCTCCCCTCCTCGTCGCGGGCGCGCACCACCACGGTTCCCTCGCCGCCCGGACGATACTGCGCCTGATCGGGGTTGATCTCGATGGAGAGGAGCTTGCCACGCGGTATCACCGCCACCTGCTCGGTCTCCTCGTACATCTCGCCGTTCACAATCGTCGTCACGCTCAGGTACACGCCGGGGGCGTAGCGCTCCTCTACCGGAACCTTGACCATGGCGGTGGTGCCGTTCAGCCGCTCCACCGAGTAGTTGTAGAGCGTGGGTCCCTCCACCGACACCATCACATCAATGTTCGAGGCGGGCATGATGACCAGCGCCGTCATCGTCTCGCCGGGAGAGTAGGCCGATTTGTCGGGGATGATCTGCACACCGCCGGCATCGTTGCCGCGATACCAGTTTGCGTAGGTGTCGTCGCCAGCGTAGAGATAGTCGCGCTCCCTGATCGTTGTGCCACGGCTGTCGCGCGCCTCCACCTCCAGCCGCAGATAGCCCGCCTGCTTCACCGGAAACGCCACGGTTGCGCGACCATCGCCCCCGCTCGTGCCGCTTCCCGTCCACACCGTTTCGCTCATCTCGGTGTAGCGGTCCACTCCGTTCGAATCCTTCCCCCTCTTCTCCCACCAGGTCCGCACCATCTTCACCGTGAAGGGGATGTTCGCCATCGGCCCCTCGGGGTCGAAGCGGCGCAACTGAACGTCGAGCGAACCCTGCCCCCCGACGCTGTAGACGTAGCGGTCGGTGTGGGTGGTAACCCCGAACTCTCCGCGCGTGACCTGCACCGACTTCACGCCGGCAATCGAGCGGCGGCTGTTGTCGATCACGTTCACCTGCACGCGGTACAGATTGTCCTCATCGGCGCTATCGCTGGTGCGGTACTTCACGGTGAACCGACCCTCGGCGTCGATCTCCCCCTTTCCCGACCCCACCATCTCCATACGATAGGGGGAGAAGTCGTCGTCCTGCGATGAGGCGTAGAGGTAGCCCCACGCCGAGCCGCTCCACCAGGGACGGGAGTAGGGGGTGCGATAGACGAAATACTCCACACGCGCGCCGGAAACCGGTGCCCCGAAGTAGTATTCGGCACGGGCCGTCGCGGTGATCGTGTCGCCACGGGTGTAGAGCGGTCGGTCGGTGGAGACCGTCACCTTGTACTCCGGCTTCTTGTACTCCTCCACCTGGAAGTTGAACCAGTCCTCGCTCTCTCCACCGGGACGGCTCACAGCAATCGACCATGTGCCGAGCTGGGCCTCGTCCCCAAGGAGGAGCGAGTTGCTGAAGGTTCCCATATCGCCCGTGCGGAGCGTGTCGCGCCGGGCAACGTCGCCGCGTGGCGTCTCGATGGTGACGATCACGCTGTCCCCCTCGCGCGGGTCGGCGTAGGTGCCGTCGGTGTTGACCGAGCGGAGAATGCCGCGGTAGAACACCTCCTGTGCGGGGCGATAGACGGGACGATCCGTGTGGAGGTACACCTTGCGCGGAGTGCCGTTGCTGCTGTAGCCGTAATAGTAGTAGGGGTCCACGATTACCAGGTTGCCGTCGCGCTCGCCAACCATCAGCGTCTGGCGGCGGCGGTACTCCCACACCCAGTCGCGCTCTTCATCACCATCTGCGCTCGGCGTCGTGGCCGGAAGCTGGGGAAGCTCCACACGCACCGTGCCGTCGCTGCCGGTTGTCTTCTCGGCGATCCTGTTGCCGCCGCGGTTCACTGTCAGCGGAACGTCGGAGACGCGCTGGCCGGTCTGCGTGTTCAGCACGAAGCCGACGAGTTCGGTGGAGGACTGCTTGACCACCGCACCGTACTCGCTCACCACCAGCACCGTGAGCGCGCGCTTGTTGCGGATGCGCGCCTCCACCAGGTACACCCCCTTCTCCTTCATCGGCACGGGAACGGTCTGGTAGATCCAGTTTTCGTTCGGCTCGGTTCGCAGACGGAACTGCCACGAGGCAACCACCGGGTAGCGCTCGGCCCCCTTCGGAACGCCGTCGGGAGCGGGGGACGTAGCGGTTGCAACGCGGCGTGCGCTGTCCTTTGCGCGCGCAACGCGGGTCCCGTTCAGGTCGGTCAGGTCGCGTACCGTGCGGCGCGTCTCCTCCGGCGTCACGCTCCGCACGGCGTAGCGCGCGTCGCGGGAGACCTTGTTCCACCCCTGCGACACCATGTCGAAGGTGTTGGGGGGCGCGGGCGCAAGGAGCGTGGGGTTGTGCGGATCGCGCTGACGGAGGAAGAACTCCACCGGATCGGTGATGCGATAGGCGCGCAGCTGCACGTCGGCATTGCCAACGCCGTTGCCGCTCAACTCCACGCCGATGTCGGACGCACCGGGAGTGAAGATGCGCTGCGAACTGAGGCTGAAGCTGTAGCTGTTCTCGTCGCCGTTAAAGGCGAGCGCGGTGAGGACAGTGGCAAGGATCAGCAGGCGGGTGGAGTGGGAGCGAAGGTGCATGAGAGCAGCAGTCGGGATAAGATGTTGCGCGAAACTACGGAGATTCCGATCCGTCGCAACGACGACACTGCGGCCCGGACATAACACGGACGTGCGCAGGGGGAAGGAAGTGGTACGATCCTGGAAATACAGAGAAGCCGGACGATTACCACGCCTGTTGCACGGCATCGTCCGGCCCCGGATTTCGTTCTCCATCCCCGCCCGCCCTTCTCTCCTCGGCTCCTGCCGCTACTTCTCGCTCCTGACCACCTGTCCCTCACCGTGGAGCGAACCAACGCTCAGTCGGTAGAGGTAGGTGCCGGATGGCACAACGCCACCACGATCATCAGCGCCATCCCAGCGCACCGCGTAGTTCCCGGAAGGGAGCGTCTCGGCCAGAAGCGACCGCACCGCGCGTCCCCCGGCATCGTACACCATGAGGCGCACCGGCTGATAGCTCTGCGAGGGCGCAACCGTGAAGCTGATGGTTGTTGCGGTGACAAAGGGATTGGGATAGCTCGGGTTCATCGTCAGAGCGCCAGGACTGCGGGTTCCGGTGCGCGGTGCATCAACACTGCTGATGAGCATGATCGGCTCCCCCTGCGCCACGCCGCTGCTGTCGGCGAGGTAGAGGTTGGTAAAAGCGGGCCGGAAGGAGGGAGAGGTACCGTAGGCCGTTTCCCACTCCTCATCGGTCAGCCGCTTGAAGTTGGTGCTCACGTGCTCGTAGTAGCTCATCACCGGGCCGATGAAGGCAACGTTCTGGCCGTTCGCCATGGTGCAGCTGGTAATCAGCATATCGATTGGTCCGGTGCCGCCGTGCAGCACCCACCCCACAACGTTGCCGTACTCATCGGTGGGAGCAGTGTGTACGTCCGCCACCACACTCGACTTCACGTCGCTCCCGACCGGAGTGTAGAAGAGGCGCATATACCATCCCACCATTGCGCTGCTGCACCCGCTCGGCATTTCGTAGAGCATCGTCTGCAGGAAGCGCATCTCCTCTCCGGTGAGCGACTCGTTCCGCAGCTCCTTGCGCGCAACCGACTCCAGGGTGTCCATGATATGCGCAGCCTCGGTGAAGTAGCTGGTAATCATCCCCTGCATCGACGTATCGGAGAAAGGAACCGTACCGAAACGGAGGGCCGCGCCGCGCATGGTGTGGGCGAGCGAGCGATAGAACTCCGGCACCGGCTCCACAAGACTCATCGGATAGGAACAGCCTACGACTCCTCCCGAATAGGACTGCTTGGCGTAGAGCAGGTTGTCGTGCCGGAGCTGCGCCCACGAGGCGAGCTGGGTGTTCATCTTCTGCTGCCACCACGCCGCAGTTCGCATGAACGGTGGAAGACCGTTCCTGTCGCGTGGCGGATTGAGCGTCCGAATCGCCCCCAGCCACCCGTTGTAGTAGGTCTCGTTCCAGAAGGCGGGGTCGTAGGAATCGACGAGGAAGCGGAGTGCGTTGAGGTTCGGGGCGTAGTTGTAGCGCCGCAGGTCGGGCTGGAGCAGCTGGCCAGCCGCGTCGTTGCCAAGCGCGAAAAGGATGTCGAGTGTGGAGGGGAGCATGCGCCGCACCTTCTGCCCGTTGAACTCGATCCTGTCGTACACCACATTGCCCGTGATGTAGGAGTCGATGATGAAGCGCTGGCCAAGCATCAGGAAGGCGGAGGCAGGGACGATCTTCTCGGGCTTGTGGGGGTCGGAGAAGAGAATCTGCGAGAGGATGCGCTGAAACGCGTACGACTCGGTGCGCAGCGTGTGCTGGTAGTTCTCCAGCACACTCATGTCGAGAAGCTGCGAGGCGCGGGCCACCCCCGTCTTCGCGTTCAGGGTCCGCAGGTTCGCCGGGGTCACATTGTCCTGCGCCCCTACCAGATAGGCAAGCGTGGTCTCCATCTGGTCGATCAGGCTGTCGGCACCGCAGCGTGCGGCAAGCTCGTTCAACAGCACGGCGTCGATTGTCTGCCGCTGGATATCCTCCTTCGTTGCGGACTGCAACGCGGACTCTGGAGCGATGAGATACAGCTCGGTGCGTCCCAGCCAGATCATTGCCTGGAAATAGTCACCGAAGATGGGATACTGCTCGCTCGTGTAGTGACCGCGCACGGTGAACTGGCTGTAGTCGATAACGCGCGCCACATTCGATGTGAAAAGGGTGTCCTCCATCGTCCCCTTCTGCTCGATATACTCCAGTATCTGCTCCAGCCGTGCGTTCGTCTCGCTGAACACAGGCTGTGGCAGGGTTCCCACGGCGTGCCGGGCCAGAAGACGACGCGGCACCGTCAGGTAGAGATCGACATCACGAAGCATCGTCTTCATCCTCGGCTCGTCCGCATAGCTCGCGGCAAGCCGCGGAAGCTCGGCGTGCATCCGCTCCAGAAGCTCTCCCAGCCTGGGAATCAGCATCGAGCGCTCGATCTCCTGCAGCATGGCGTCGTACGACATGTGCACTGTGTAGAGGATGGCGTCGCTCGACACGTAGACCGGCAGATCGCGGTTGTACACGTCCAGGAAGGCGCTCTCCATGTCTGGGTAGCGCAGCCGCTGGGTCACCACAAACCCATTCCTGTCGATCAGCGAGCGCTCGCCGGGAGTGAGGTGATAGTGGTGGTCGAGGCTGTCGCTGTACCGCGCCGAGGCAAAGCCCATCGGCTGCGATACCTGTGCGTGGAACCAGCCGGCATCGTGCTGGTTGAGCACACCACCCGCGTCGAGCGTGCGGTTGCTGTCGAGAAAGCGTCGGTACGCGTCGATGTCGAACTGCTGCGCTGTTGCAGCGGTGACCGCGGCAAGGAAGAGGAGGGCAGCGAGTCGTCGAAGGCTCATGGAGGACTCCAAAGGTTGGATGGGACAACGACTTCGGGCGGAGAGATTTCTCCTCCCCGCATAGCGGGGGGAGTACACCGAAAGGGTGGAGGAGTTACAGCGGCAGGAAGCGGCACGGCTGTGGAGCACCGTTCCCCGGATTTCCGGCACGAACAAGCCCGAACGGGTGCTCTACCACCATAGCGGAGAATCGGAGGAGATGTTGCTCTTTCCTTGCTTCACAGCGGTACAAACGGCGCGCGGGCCATCCAGCAATGTGGATGGCCCGCCTGGGTCGTGTTGGCAATCGGACGCGCTGCTCCTGGTGCTACTCCACGGAGGCTCTGGTTCTCCCGTCGTGTCATTCCTTGCTTTGCTCGGAATGACAACCTGCTGTTTCTTTCACCATCGAGGGTTGTATGGCAACACGCCCGAGATCAACGCTCCCCTGCTCTCTACTTCGCCACCACAAGGCGCAGGGTGCGGCGCACGCCGGCGGCGTCAACGGTGACGTAGTAGGTTCCCGCTGGAAGTCCGGCGACGTCGAGATCGATCCTCTCCGTTCCTGAACGGAGACCGAGCTGACGATGCTCAACAATCTGCCCGAGCGCCGTTCCCACCCATACCTCCACATACATCGGGGTCGGCAATTCCATTGTCACCGTTGCGGTGCGGGTTGCAGGGTTGGGCGCCACCACAGCCGCAAGGCTCCCCACTCCATCGTTGCGACGGTCAACGCCCACGGTCGGCAGCGCCGTTGTCGTGTCGCGCAGGGTCATCAGGTCGGCGGAACCGTTGATCCCAAATCCGGTAATGCGGCCCGTAGCGCTGTCGTGTCGGGCATCGAGCACGAAGCCCCCCAGCGGGAAGCGGGGCACCGGCACCGGATGCCAGCTCGACCCGAAGTCGCTGGTTTCGAAGATTCCCCGCTGGGTGCCGACCTGCAAGCGGGTGGTGCCGCGCAGAAAGGTCAGGCCCGACATCACCGCTCCGGCGTAGGGGAGGGTGATCGCCTTCCACGTCTCGCCGCCATCGCGGGTTACCGCAAGGCCGGCCTTCCCGCCAGTCTGCTGAGTGCTGTCGAAGCGCACGGCTCCGTCACGACCGTTGAGGAAGGCGATATCGAGAATATTTCGCTGGGGTGTGGAGAAGCTCGTCCACGTGAACCCCCTGTCCAGCGAACGGTAGATGCGGCCGTTGTTTCCGCCGAACCAGACCGTATCCCCCACCACCTCCACGCTGTTATTCCACCCTGCCTCACCATTCAACGCCGTCAGCGGAGCGGCAAGGGGCGTCCATGTCTGTCCGCCATCGCTGCTCGTACCAATTCCCCAGCGATTGCCGAGCGGATCACCCAGCATCAGCCCGTTGTTCTCATCCCAGAAGTAGAGACCGTTGACGAAATCGGTGATCGAGGAGACGCTGCTCCGCGTCCACGCCGTGCCGTTCGTCGTGCGATAGACCGCAGCCTGGCCACTGGCCGGGCTTGTTCCCGCCCACGCCCGGCTGCTGCTCAATCCCATCACGCAATAGACAGGCTCCGGCTGCTGCGTGAGCGAAATCCAATTGGACCACGACGTTCCATTCAGCGTGCGCGCCACGACCGGACGCACGCTTGCCTGCGAGACCGGAATATTTGCCGAGGCCCACGCCACCGAGGTGGAGACCGCCGAGACGCTGGTGCCCTGATACAGCGCGCCGAGGTTTGGATCGTTCCTCTCCGGGTCACCGGTCTGGCGCCATCCCGGAAGCACGACGGGAATGCTGATCGCCATATAATCCTCGTAGATCCCGCTGCTGTTCGTCACGTGCAGCACGAGTTGGATCGCCCCCTCGGAGTAGATCACCGGCGCGTTGGAGGGAATCCGAACGTTGAGCTGCGAGGTAACCTCCTCCATCGTCCCGATTGAGGTAATGGTCGCGGGCCGCTCGATCTGGAACACCTGCCCCGGCGCCGCGTCGATGGTGATCGATGTGCCCGGCGCAAGGAGGTTCTTCACCCTCAGTTCCACCGGAACGTAGGTATCAATTGCCTTGATGGTATCGCGCGCCTTGCCGTTGATGGTATAGGACTGGAGCGCCAGCCCCGGCAGCGTGCTCGATCCGTCAAACGTGGCGTTGAAGGCGAGCGCCCGAAACGCGTTGACGCGGTGGAAGAAGTAGGGGGTGAGTGTGGCGTTGGGGACCTTGATCTTTTCGCCTGTGACGTGGAGCTGCATCGCCACCTGCTCCGGCGTCCACGTTGGGTGCTGCGAGAAGACGAGCGCAGCAATGCCTGCCACGATCGGACTGGAGAAGGAGGTGCCGCTGACGTTCGCCGCAGCATAACTGTTCCCAACCTGTGTTGTGAGCACGTTCACCCCCGGCGCCCACACCCCCACCGAGAGGCCGTAGTGGGAGAAGCTGGCCACACTGTCAAGCCCGGTGGTGGCGCCCACCGAGAGCACGCCGCGCAGGTTGCTCGGCGCAAAAGGCTTCTCGTCGTTGTTGTTGGAGGAGTTTCCCGCGGCGGCCACCACCAGCGCGCCCTTGCTCACCGCGTAGTCTATCACCTCCTGAATCGCCTGCGCCTGTTCGTTGGCAAGCTCGCCACCCCAACTACAGTTGATGACCCGTGCACCGCGGTCGGCGGCGTAGCGAATCCCCTCATAGCCCGTAAGGATCCCGACATCGAAGGAATCGGGGGCGCACTTCACCCCCAGCAGACGGCAGCGGTAGCCAGGGGCGGCGACGCCGATACTGTTGTTCGTGGTGGCCGAGGCGCACCCCCCCACCTTCGTGCCGTGGTCGGCGATGTACACCCCGTTGATGCGCAGCGGGTCGGGATCGTTGTCGGGCCGAAGAGTGCCGGTCTGGAAATCGCGCTGCGACATGTTTCCCACCATATCCCACCCAACCACGTCGTCGATCATCCCGTTGCCGTCGTCGTCAACGCCGTTGGTCTCCCGTCCTCCGCCCGACTCCCCGGGATTGCGGGCGATGTTGCCCACGAGATCCTGGTGACGCCAGCTCAGGTCATCGTCCACAATCGCGATCACCACATTCGTGTCGCCGCGGCTGAGGTCCCATGCCTCGGTCAGGTCCAGCAGCGACAGCAGTGCCTGCTGGGAGAACAGCGGGTCGTTCGGCGTGTGCAGCTTCTCGAAGATGTAGTGGGGTTCGCAGTAGACCACCGTCCCGGTTGCCGCAACGTCGCGCGCAGCCTGGGCGGCATCGAACGCACCGCTGTAGCGGATCACGTAGGTTCTGTCGAACCGCGGCGACGCTCCGGCCAGCTCGACCTTCCACTCGATTCTTGGCTCATCGCTGGACCACGGTGCAAGGGGAAAGAGCGGTTCGCGTCCGGTTGCTCCCAGCCGCTCCAGCACGCGGTCGAGCGCGTCGATACCGAAGAGTGCTCCGTTGCGGCGATTGGGAAACTCCGGGCGAAGCTTCAGAATGAGCGTGCCGTTGAGGTAGCGCAGCGGGGAGGAGTGCGCGGGTGGATCGGTTGTGCGAGCCGCAAGCAGGGAGGGGAACAGCAGTGCGAGAGCGCAGAGCGCACGGAGAGCGGAACGGTTCATCGCTTGGGGAGCAAATGGGGCAGCGGCCAGGTGCACGACGCTCCGGGCGAGCGGCACCTCGGTGTGCGGTTGAGAAGGATAGAGACCCGATGGGGAAGTGAAGATAGCGCCCTCCCGAATGCGCTCTGCGAAGCGTACGATCCCCACCACATTTTCCTCGGACTCGCCGCAACCTTCCTCCACTCTCTTCGCTATCTCCAGCAGACCCGCGCACGATCACATTCAGGTAACTCGATTCAGCAGAGGTACATCATGAAGACGATCCATGCACGCCTTCGCGCGTCACTCGTTGCGGTGTTGCTCGCCACGGTCGCCTCGATCGGCATCGCTGGATGCAACCTGCAAGGCCCCACCGCTCCCGATGGAGCGTCGAGCAAACGGGCAGCGCCCGTCAAGGCGGACCCCAACCGCGGCAAGAGCCTCAATGCCCTCGCCGATTAGGACCGAGCATCGCAGGAATTACTCTCCGAATTCTCTCTCTTGGAGAGAGCAGGCACGGCGCAACCATTCCAGGACTGGAGATGGTTGCGCCGCTGAACTATGACACCGATGCTGAAGGGCACAACCCCGACACAACGCACTCGCTGCATCGTGGCCGCCGCGCAACGCACACCTGCCGACCATGTTCGGCCAGGAGGTGGCTGAAGATCATCCAGTCCTCGCTCGGCAACAGTACCTCCAGCTCCCTTTCGATACTGTCGGGATCATCCGAATCCACAAGTCTCAACAGTTGTGAGATTCGCCGAACGTGGGTGTCCACCACCACACCCGGCTGCCCGAAACAGTGGCCGAGCAGCACATTTGCGGTTTTTCGCCCAACTCCCGGCAGCTTCAGGAGTTCTTCCATCGTGTCGGGCACCCTCTCACCCTGCTCCACCAGTGCGCGCGCCATCCCAAGGATGGACCGCGCCTTGTTGCGATAGAAGCCGGTGGAGAAGATCATCCGTTCCAGCTCCTCCGGCTCCGCCTCGGCCATCAATCGAGGCGACGGATAACGCTCGAAGAGTGCAGGAGTTACGGTATTGACCCGTACGTCGGTGCACTGTGCCGCAAGAATGGTTGCGACAAGAAGCTCGAACGGCGTGCGGTAGTGGAGCTGGATACCCGCCTCGGGATATGCCGCGCGCAGCGCAGCAGTTATGGCACCAGCGCGCTGGCTCCGCTCTGCTTTCGATTCCTTGTTCCCGTTGATCGTTTTCATGGCGGTGGCAGGGGATGGGAAGTGTACACGTCAATCTAGCATCCTCCCGCGCTTTCGGCTCGACATCCCGCTTCGGGCCGTGCAATTCTTCAAGTCCGATCCCACCGGCACACGCGCTCTGGAGCGCCCGTGTCCCGCAACGGTGCAGGCTCCCACACTTCGAGAGCGCCCCAACAACCCGCAACATTGCGGTGTCGGCAGCAAGTCGTAAGTTCAACACTCCCACCATACGGTTCCCGCCTTCTCTGTGGGAGTTCGTGCAACGCAGAGCATCAACAGCAAGAGGTATTGAATGGCACGCGCCAAGCTCACCAAGTACATCACTCTCTCCAACGTGTGCGAGCAGTGCACAAAGCCAACGAAGTTCGAGTTGCTCGGCGAAGTGGCAGGCGAGGAGGGGAAGCGCTGGGCCAAGTGTGGACGCTGCCATCATACGATGATGCTCGATCTGGCTCTCATTCAGGGAGAGCGCAAGAGCGCGCGCGAGGTGAACGTGGCGCTGGAGGATTGCATCCCCTACAGCCCGAAGAACATCTACACCGTGGGTGATGCGATTTACCACAAGATGTGGGACGACGTTGGCACCGTGGTATCGAAGGAGCTTGCCACCAACGGCGCACAGGCAATCGTGGTAGCCTTCAGCAAGATTGGGGAAAAGCGTCTGATTGAGAACGTGGCGTAGAGGAAGATGAAGGAGAGAGGATGTGGCGGGGAGGATTGATCGAACGGTGAGAACACATGCCGACCTGCCATCGGGCAGACGGTCTATCATACATCACGTGTACAGCGTACACATTTTCGGGACCGATCCCACACACGAAAGGAGGTGAGAGCAGTGATCGGAGTGACCGTCCAGGAGAACGAGTCGATTGACCGCGCCCTACGCCGCTTCAAGAAGAAGTACGAGCGCACCGGCGTTATCAAGGAGTTCAAGCGTCGCGCATCCTATACCAAGCCATCGGTGACCAGTCGGATGTCGCGCCTGAAGGCGATTCGTCGTCAGCAGCGGATCTCCCGCGAGATGCAGTAATCTCGATCGCAGCTCCCGCAGCAACTGCAATTCCATCGCCGGCACGCGCGCTCCCGCGCTCTGCCGGCGATGGTTGTTTCGGGGTGCGAGGAAACGCTGGCGCCGTCAACCAATGCTGTAAGCTCAGCGCGGGAAGTGAGCCATGCAGCTCCATCGCTCGTGCAGTTCCTTCTCCTCCCCATCCCCGGTGACGACTGCGCCAGTAACGTCATCGCGACAAGCGAGTTATTCCCCATACGTACTCTCCAACATCCTTTCCCGTTCCTGCTTCTGACCCCTCGCTCCTGAATACCCCATGCCCTACGACTTTACCGAGATCGAACAGCGGTGGCAACGCTACTGGCTGGAGCACAACACCTTTCGTACCGAGGCCTACGACACGTCGCGCCCGAAGTACTACGTGCTCGACATGTTCCCCTACCCCTCCGGCGACGGACTCCACATCGGCCACCCCGAGGGCTACACCGCCACCGACATCGTTGCGCGCTACCGGCGGCACCGGGGGGACAACGTGCTGCATCCGATGGGGTGGGACGCGTTTGGTCTCCCCGCCGAACAGTACGCGATGAAAACCGGCGTACATCCGCGGATCACTACCGAGCGCAACATCAACAACTTCCGCAGGCAGCTTCAGGCCATTGGCCTCAGCTACGACTGGTCGCGCGAGGTGAACACCACCGATCCGCGCTACGTCCGCTGGACCCAGTGGATCTTCCTCACCCTCTATGACACCTGGTTCGATTATCGCATGGATCGAGGCCGTCCGATCTCCGAACTTGTCGAGGAGTTCGAGCGGAGCGGCTGTACACAGATCGACTGCACGCGCTACTGCGACGACGAGGCCTGCTGCTTTACCGCTGACGGGTGGCGGGCAATGTCGGCGCTGGAGCAGCAGAGAGTGCTGGCGACCTTCCGGCTGGTCTACGAAACCGAGATGCCGGTAAACTGGTGCGAGGGGCTTGGCTCGGTGCTGGCGAACGAAGAGGTGGACGAATGGGTGGAGAAGGGCTACACCGTCGAGCGCCGCCCGATGCGCCAGTGGATGATGAGGATTACCTCCTACGCCGACAGGCTGCTCGAAGGACTGGAGGGACTGGACTGGCCGCAGAGCACCCTCCAGAAGCAGCGCGAGTGGATTGGCCGCTCCACCGGAGCGGAGATCGTGTTCACCACCGAGTCGGGCGCACCGCTCAAGGTGTTCACCACCCGCGCTGATACGCTGTTCGGCGTCACCTTTATCACCGTTGCCCCCGAACATCCTCTCCTCGACGCAATTACAGGCGACGAGCAGCGGGAAGGGGTGGAGGTGTACCGCAGGCAGAGCACGCTGAAGAGCGAGCTTGACCGGCAGGCGGAGGAGGAGAAGACCGGCGTCTTCACCGGCGGCTACGCGATGCATCCCCTCACCGGGGAGAGCGTGCCGATCTGGACCGGCGATTACGTGCTGGCCAGCTACGGCACCGGAGCGGTGATGGGCGTTCCCGCACACGACGAACGCGACTTCGCGTTCGCCAGGAAGTTCGGCCTGCCCATTCGTCCCGTCATCGAGCCTCCGGCAGAGAGCACCGAGCACGACCTGGTGATGGCGGGGGAGAGTTGCTGGACCGAACCGGGCACCATGACGAACTCCGACGCCTTCAACGGTATGGCGAGCACGAGCGGACGCGACGCCGTCACCGAGCGACTCGTTGCCGAGGGACGGGGACGCGCGACTGTGCAGTACAAGCAGCGCGACTGGCTCTTCAGCCGCCAGCGCTACTGGGGCGAGCCGATTCCGCTCGTTCGCTACGAGAACGGCATCGTCGAGCCGCTTGACCCGGACCAGCTTCCGCTCGTGCTGCCGGAGATGGAGGAGTTCAAGCCAAGCGGCACCACCGAATCACCGCTGGCCCTTGCACCCGATGCGTGGCTCTACGTGCACCATCCAGAGCACGGCCGCGGGCGACGCGAGACGAACACGATGCCGCAGTGGGCCGGAAGCTGCTGGTACTATCTGCGCTATATCGACCCGCACAACGAGAACGCGCTCGTTGACCCGGAACTGGAACGGCACTGGATGCCCGTCGATCTCTACATCGGTGGCGGCGAGCACGCGGTGCTCCACCTTCTCTACGCCCGCTTCTGGCACAAGGTCCTCTTCGACCGCGGATTCGTCTCGACATCCGAGCCGTTCACCCGCCTGGTTCATCAGGGACTGATCCTCGGCGACGACGGACAGAAGATGTCGAAGACACGGGGCAACGTGATAAACCCCGATGCAGTGATCGCCGAGTCCGGTGCCGACGCGCTCCGCCTCTTCGAGATGTTCATGGGTCCGCTGGAGATGACGAAGCCGTGGAGCACCCGCGGCATCGAGGGGGTGCGGCGCTTCCTGAACCGCGCGTGGCGCATGGCCTGCGGCGACGAGGAGGCAAACGTTCCCGCTGTGATTGTCGACCGTGCGATGACCGCGAACGAGGAGCGCACACTCCACGCCACGATCCGCAAGGTGACGGAGGATATCGAGGCGCTTCGCTTCAACACGGCGATCAGCGCGCTGATGATGTTCGTCAACGAGTTCATCGGCGCCGAGACGAAGCCGCGGGCTGCCATCGAGCGGTTTACCCTCCTTCTCTCACCGCTGGCTCCCCACATCGCCGAGGAGATCTGGAGCCGTCTTGGTCACGAAGGCTCAATTGCAACCGTCCCGTGGCCCGCGTTCGATCCGGCGAAGCTGGAGGAGGATCAGGTGGAGATCGTGGTGCAGGTCAACAGCAAGATCAAGGCGAAGGTGATGGCTCCCGTCGATATCGCTGCCGAGGTGCTGGAGCGCCTTGCACTGGAGCACGAAGCGGTGCGTCCGCTCACCGAGGGGAAGAGCGTGAGGAAGATCATTGCCGTTCCAGGGAAGCTCGTGAACGTTATTGTGGGGTAGGTTTTCCCGATCAGGCTCCTGGCATCCCGATGTCCAGCGCGCCGATGCGGTGTGTGGAATCGAATGATCCCGGACAGGATGCGACCTGTCCGGGATTTTTCGTCGAGGGAGCGGGGCATTTTCTCTCCACTCCGGGTTATGTTAGGCGTACAGATGTGAAACAGAACGATGCTGCACCTCCACGAATCTTTCTGCCCGTCCGTCTCGTAGGCCTCGCTGCCCCGAACGTATCGTGCCGGGCATCCAGCGATTTTCTGCACAGACCACTATCTCCTCTGTATCATGAGCGATCCTACAGCCCTTCGCAAGGTCCGCACCCGATTTCCCGGCATCAGCGCACGAGCGTGGGAACACCCCGCCGACCGCGCTGCTCTCTCGGCACTCCGTGCGGTTCCGGGGCTTGACACGATCCTCCAGAAACTTGTCGGCGCCACCACCGAACGCTCGCTGCGGCTCATCACCCTTGCAAGCGCCGTGCGGGTGAACGACTATCAATTTTCCAAGCTCCACCAGCTCCACCGCGAAGCGTGCTCGGTGCTCGACGTCGCCCAGCCACCGGAACTCTTCGTCTCCCAGACCCCGTTCCTCAACGCGCGCGCCGTTGGCGTCGATCACCCCTTTATCGTCCTGAACAGTTCGCTGGTGGACAGCCTGAACGAGGATGAGATGCTGGCGGTGATCGCCCACGAACTGGGGCACTGCATGAGCGGGCACGTCCTCTACAAGACGCTCCTCCAGTTCCTGCTGAAGTTCAGCACGATGGCCTTCAGTCTCCCGCTCGCCGGCGCCTCGCTGATGGCGGTGATCATGGCGCTGCGGGAGTGGGACCGCAAGAGCGAGCTGAGCGCCGACCGCGCCGGACTGCTGGTCGTCCAGAACCCGAACATCTCCTATCAACTGGAGATGAAGCTCGCTGGTGGCGCCCACCTCGACCAGATGGACATCAACGAGTTCTTCCAGCAGGCGGCAGAGTACGAGCGTGGCGGCACCGTCGTGGACAGCATTTTCAAGCTGTTGAACCTTGCCGGACAGAGCCATCCCTTCCCGGTGATCCGTCTGGCGGAACTGAAGCGGTGGGTGGACGATGGTGGGTACGTCAACATCATGGAGGGCCGCTACACGCGCCAGACCGACGAGGAGCAGGACGACGTGTTGAAGAACATGCGCGAGGCGGCACGCAGCTACAAGCGCGACGTGCAGGAGTCGGAAGATCCGCTGGCAGGGGTCGCACGCGCTGCGGCCGGAGCAGCCGCTACCGCCGCAAGCGCGGCCACCGGAGCGGCAGGTGCCGCCGCAGATGCCGTACGCGGACGCGCCAAGGAGGTGTTTGACGCCTTCTTCAACTCAATGAACGCCCGGCCAAATCCGGGCAAGGGCAACGGGAGCGCGTCGCATGGTGGGAACGAGAAAGAGGGAACGGACTACGACACGATCTGAGCAGCATTACTGAAGTCTGTGCGGGGCATGGAGAAACGTTCTCCATGCCCCGCAGTTGTTCAAACGCTGTTCAGTGACGGATCTCACGGTCCGCAACGTCGGCACACCGTATCTCGGTTGCTGCGGCCGGAGAGCCGACAAGTTCACGGCGCAACAGACTCCACGCCATCGTGTCGGCAACGGTGGCGGGAACGCCCGGAACCGTGGGAAGCGGACGCTGCCGCAGCGTTCCCTCGTGGGTGAAACCGAGCGTGCGCGCAACCGCTGCGCTTGCAACGTTCTCGGGGTTGCAGTGAATGTCGATCCGGTCCACCTCCGGCAGGTACGCGAAGATGGCGCGGACCAGCGCGGAAGCCGCCTCGCGCATGATCCCCTGACGCACGCTCGACATCCGCACCCAGTAACCAATTTCGATGGCTCCCTTTCCTGCACGCCAGTGTGCGCCGATGCCGCCGAGCTGGGAGGTGCCGTCGAGGTTGTAGACTCCGTACGCATAGCTCTGGTCGAGGTCGAACTGCCCGCGGAAGTGGCGGAGCAGCGCAATCTTCTCCTCAATCGTCTGCGGCTCGAGGTGCGCCCACGGCATCCACGGCAGCAGATGCTCCAGACTCTCATCGACCGCCGTTTTGAGCATTGTAGCGTCGGAGGGAGTGGGCTGATAGCAGCGGAGCAGTAACCGGGAGGTACGGATGGTATACGGAAGTGACATGGAGGAAGATAGAGTTTCCCAACATGTCCCGGCAGATGATACGCCACAGAGACTCTCCGAAAACCTTCAGCCAGAGTGGAATCCCGGCATTCTACTATTGTAGAATCACACAGGTCCGTCCGGCTCTGCCACTCCCCATTGCTATCTTCCACCTTCTCCGCTACCGACCCACGCCATGGAATCCCCCAACATCCCGCTCGACGTATCGCAATCCACGTTGCCGCCCGAACTGCAACTCGACCTGTACGAACGGCTGCTGCTGCCGCGCATGATCGAGGAGCGGATGCTGACGCTGCTGCGGCAGGGGACGATCAGCAAGTGGTTCAGTGGCATTGGCCAGGAGGCGATATCGGTTGGTGCGGTTGCGGCGCTTGCACCGAACGACTGGCTGCTGCCGCTCCACCGCAACCTTGGCGTCTTCACCTCGCGCGACTTCCCCCTCGACCGACTCTTCAAGCAATGGCAGGGCATGGAGGGAGGATATACAAAAGGACGCGACCGCAGCTTCCATTTCGGCGCACCGGAGCACAGAGTTGTTGGCATGATCAGCCATCTCGGCGCAATGCTTGGCGTTGCCGACGGACTCGCGCTCGGCTCGGTGCTGAACGGCAACGACGATCTCGCGCTGGTCTTCAGCGGCGACGGCGGCACAAGTCAGGGAGATTTTCACGAGGCGGTGAACGTTGCAGCAGTGTGGAACCTGCCGGTCATTTTTATGATCGAGAACAACGGCTACGGACTCTCCACCCCAACGTGCGACCAGTATCGCTGTACTCGCCTCTCCGACCGCGCCATTGGCTACGGTATCGAGGGGGTGACCATCGACGGCAACGATGTGGAGGAGGTCTACCGCACCGTTGCGCGCCTTGCCGGTCACGTACGACGCAACCGAACGCCGGCCATCATCGAGGCCACCACCTTCCGCATGCGTGGGCACGAGGAGGCATCGGGTGTGGCGTACGTTCCGAAGGAACTGTTCGCCGAGTGGCGCGAGCGTGACCCGGTACGCACATTCGAGACACGCCTCCGCGAGCGTGGGCTGCTCGACGACGCAGCAATTGCGTCGATTCGCTCCCGGCTTGCCGAACACATCGAGAGCGGGGTGGAGGCAATGCGTTCCGCATCCGAACCAACAGCCGATCCACGGATCGAGCTTGCCGACGTCTACGCGCCAGCCCCCTCTGCCGGCCCCGAACCGGATCGGGCAATCGGCGCGGAGATTCGCTTCGTAGATGCGGTGAGCCAGGGGCTTCGCGAGGGGATGCGGCGCGACGCCAGCCTGATCATCATGGGGCAGGATGTGGCGGAGTACGGTGGCGTCTTCAAGGTTACCGAAGGGTTCGTCGAGGAGTTTGGTCGCGAGCGTGTCCGCAATACTCCACTCTGCGAATCAGCAATTCTTGGCGCAGGCCTCGGCCTTTCCATCGTCGACCGTCCCTCGTGCATCGAGATGCAGTTTGCCGACTTCGTCTCCACCGGCTTTAATCAGATCGTCAACAACCTCGCCAAGACCCACTATCGCTGGGCACAGCCGGTGAACGTCACCGTGCGGATGCCAACGGGCGCGGGGGTGGGTGCAGGGCCGTTCCACTCGCAGAGCACCGAGGCGTGGTTCACCCACGTGCCCGGCCTCAAGGTGGTGTATCCCGCCACACCGTACGACGCAAAAGGTCTCCTGCTTACCGCACTCGCCGATCCCAACCCCGTTCTTTTCTTCGAGCACAAGGCACTCTACCGGAGTATACGCGGCCTGGTTCCCCCCGAAGCTTACACGATTCCGTTCGGCAGCGCACGTGTCGTCCGCAGCGGCACGGACGCCACCGTTGTCACCTACGGCGCAGGACTGCACTGGGCACTTGCCACAGATGTAGAGGGACGGTCGGTCGAAGTGGTTGATCTTCGCACGCTGGCACCGTGGGATCGTGAGACGGTGTTTGCCTCGGTGCGGAAAACCGGACGCTGTCTGGTACTCCACGAAGACACGCTGACCGGCGGCTTCGGCGGTGAAATAGCTGCCTCGATCACCACCGAATGCTTCCGCTGGCTGGATGCTCCGGTGGCACGCCTCGGCGCGCTCGATACCCCGGTCCCCTTCGCCCGATCTCTCGAAGCGACCTTCCTCCCGCAGCAGCGGCTTCGTGGCGCACTCGTGGAGTTGTTCGCCTACTGAGCTTCATCCGACGTTCGCGGAGAAAAAACGCCCTGACTGCCGGTGCAGTCAGGGCGTGCGATCATCCGTGGCACACCATTCAACCAATCGTTCGGCTGAAGATTGCCCGAGACGCTGGAGAGAACCACAACCCCACGCGCTCGGACACGTGGAGAAATCTGTCGGTTCCCCCCACTCCTGCTGAGATGAACCGTTCAGTCCATGGGACAGAACAGGCTGTTCTCAACCAACGAGGTCATCCGCCATAGCCTCCGAGCAGGATGCGGGCAAGGCGCCGGACAAACTGACTGGCTGTGCCCACGAGGTCCCCAAGAGGGGGCTGTTCGAGGAGGGATTCGAGTAAACTCATAGTGCTCCCGAGATTGAAGTGAATGGAGTATATGTCCATCGACGATGCCCCGCGGTGACCTACTTCGTTGGGTTGATCACCACGTAGCCTATCGTGACGGAGTTGTTCGTTCCAACCGTCAGCCCGAGCAGACCAAGGTTCTGGAGCGTTACCCAGAGATCGAACGCGCCGTTCCGACGGTTGCGCACTGCCTTCGACCAGAGGATGTTGACTCCCAGCAGCCGGTTGGCAATTCCGGGGGTGTAGTCGATGATCTCCAGAAGGACGATGCTCTGTGGTGTCACGTAGCGGTTGTTGATCGTGATACCCTCGGCGATCAGCGTCTGCCCGATGCCGAGAAGCCCGCCGAGAAGTCCGGCTCCGTAGTCGATTCGAATCACGCCGCTGGGTCCCTCGGCGCTGTACTCTACACCGCTTACCCCCGCAGAGTCCGTCACGTATTCAGGACCGACCTCGCGCGTCCGCCCGATCCGCAGCGATCCATCGGCGATCTGAAGAGCCGTGTTGACGCGCGCGGTGTCGGGACTTGCGTTCCCCGTCGCAAGCACAGCGATTCCACCCGAGCTGCCGGCACCATTGTTCGACGCATCACCCCACACACCAATCGCCTGGTTGGTGGTTGCCGCAGTGGCCACCCCACGCACCGCCGCAAACTCGTCGGTGGTGCCGGTATTGCGCGCGTCGAGCTGATGGCGGGCGGTATCAGCGTTCACACCAATCCGTCCCGTGGTGTCGATGATCATCCTCACGTGCGGACCACCCGATCCGCTGATGAAACGGATCGATTGATTGTCGAGAGTGCCGAGGTAGTTCGTTGTATCCGTCAACCCCGTGTTCCCCATTATCAGCCAGCCGACACCGCCGAACAGTGTCGACGGGCTTGCGTAGCTGAAGGTGTTGTTCGTCACCGTCAGAACATTCGTGCCATCACCGGAGGGAGAAGCAAGCCAGCCAAGCTGTCCCGTGACTGCATTGGCTCCGTAGAGAAGTGAGCCGTTGCCCGGCATCGGCGTGGCCGGTAACAGAAACGAGTAGCTGCTCGAAATCGTCCCGGGCGTCCGCACGGTAACCACGTGGGGCGTAACTGCACTGTCCTTCAGGCGCAACTGCTCGGTGGTTACCTGTGCGGTTGCGGTGGATATGCCAGACGCCAGCAGCAGGGCAAGAAGGGAAAGGGTGTATCGCGACATACGCATGGTGTAGCTCCGTTGATCTACCAATCCTCAGAAGGCCGCAGAGATCGCTTCGATCCCCACCTGTATATGGTGGCGGGTGTACCCGTCCCGGAGTGGTCTCCACTCCGGGACAGGCCAATCCAGCTTAGGGATTCTGGAACAGGACGTCAATCCGTCCTGCTGCCGAGGGGGGGGCCGAGAGGTGGACGACCGCCTCGTCGGTCCCGGCGTCGATGCTTGTCACCGTTGCGAAGATGCCATCCTCCGCAGGGTCGAGTACGGTCACCATCACACGCGCACCGGCCTGGAGATCGAAGGGAGCGGTGATGGTGTAGTTCTGCGTCCCCACAACCGTGGTGGCGCTTGCCGTCTGGCCAGTCAGCGCCGAGCCGGTGACGGCAAGGGTGATCGCGCCGGCAGCGTTCGTAATCTGGATGCCGGAGCCGGCGGTGAGGGTTGCCGCAACCGGTGTGCCGCCTGTGGTGCCAATCAGCACCTGTCCATCCGTGAGCGAACCTGCGCCAACAATGCCGGTGCCGGTGGAATTGCCCATCAGAATCTGGTTGGCGGGGATCGCGGTTGTGCCTGTCCCGCCGTTGGTCACGTTGAGAATACCGGTGACGTAGTCTGTGCTGCCCAGAGGGAGCGCACTCACGGTCACGTCAAGCATGCCGGTTCCCGATGTCCAGGTAGATCCAAGAAGAACGCCGACACTGGTAGGCGCGTTGAAGCGATAGGTTGTGTTGCTTGCGCCCGGGGTGCCGCTCAAGCTGATCCGGTTTGTCCCATTGGTAATACGGAACTCCGACGAGGTAACCTGGGCGTGTGCTGCCTGCACACCGAGGAGCAGCGCAGTCGCTGCAATTGCATAGCGCAGTCGAAATGCCATGATGCATTCTCCTGATAAGTGAGGGGTATTGAGAGGGTGCGACATGTGCCTGCTATCGCCGTCTCGACGGTCTATGGATTCACAATGATATAGTCGAGGCGCGCGTTGTTGTCGGGATTTGGAAAGGGTGCCGAGAAGCGCACGATAAATCCGGTGGAAGGGATCTTGTTCCCGACATGGGCCTGTATTCCCTTTTCCTCGCCAGGATCGTAGATGGTGAGCGTCACCACCGATCCAGCTTGAAGGCCGGGAGCACTGACCACCATCGAGTCGGCGCCGTCTGGAATCGCCAGTGATGCGGCGTTGCTCCCCGCTCCTGCACCTGTAATGTTGTTGATGTTGATCGTGGTGCTCCCCCCAAGGGCCTGCCAGTTGGGGACCGCAGATGTGCCTGCGTTGTACTCGAAGCGATTCGTCGTTGTGTTGTAGAACAGAAGCGATGTCGCCGGCTGCGTGATCGCGTCGCGCTGTGCCGACGTCATCCGCGGAACCAGAACGCCCTGACGCGTGGAGGAGAGATCGAGCAGAGCTGAACCGTTCGGTGCCGTGGTGCCGATCCCGACGTTGCCGCCGTTGTAGGTGGTGTTTGTCGCGTTGTCCTGCCAGATCGTGTGGGCAATCGTTGTCCCAATGATCGAGATGCCGTTGCCGGCTGTGTAGTTGCCACCGCCTGTGCCGCTACCGGCCCCAACGCTGTCGTTGCCCGGCACCCACGAGGTGCCGTTCCACTTCAGCACCTGTCCCGGCCGGGCGCCCTGTCCGGCGATGTCGAGCGGAGAGCCAGCGAGGCCGGTTCCTGTGAGCCTTGGCGTGACAAGTACGCCACGATTGCCGCTGCTATCGACGAGCGTCGTGCTTACCCATGTCGTCCCGTTGTAGACGAGCACCTGACCCGGCGTGGGAGTCTTCATGTCGATGTCGATGAGATCGCGCAACGACATATTCACGGCCTTGTTTGCGACCAGTGCGTAGGGAACGCTGACGAGCTGGCTCTCGCCGGCAGGGAGGTAGTTGGTGCCGCCGTTCGGATCAAGCTCAACGCGCACCCACTGGTTGCCATCGGTCCAGGGGATATCGCTGAACGTGCCGACAGTCGGCACACCGTCGCCGATATGCAGTGCGAACAGACCGAACTGATTGGTGCGCACTTCGTGCGTTTCGGAGTACTGTACCGCGCCGGTGGCGCTCCCTCCCAGAATCGTGATGCGCACAACGATCTGCTTGTTCGGCACGACGCGCCCGGTGGGGTCGCGAGCAACAGCCTGATAGCTGATCTTCTGCGGCACACTCCGCAGAATTGTGGGCTGGGCATGAAGAAGGGATGAGGCCATCACCATTCCGGCAACGGCAAGCATGGTTCGCTGAAGTGCCGCCATGACTTCTCTCCTGCTGTTGGATATGGATACGCTGTTCGTCATCGTTTCTTCCGGCAAGGGGATTTTTTCACGCACTACCGCACCACGAGCACCGGATGGGCCAGCACCTGCTGCCGATCCACCACCATCCGTATCATGTAGGTTCCGCTTGCCAGTTCGCCACAGTCGAACCGCGCCGACGCACCGGCCACCGTCGAGCCGGAGGTGATTTCGCGCACACGGCGCCCTTCAAGATCGTAGAGCACGGCAGCCACGGTGTGGGGCCGTCCGTCGGTTGAAGCGAGTTCAAGCTCAACACGCCCGTTTGACTCCCGCACAGCAACCGCCACGGCAGCCTCCGCTCCTGGCGAACGGGTTGGTGGCAGTGCCACACCAGCCGTCTTCGCAAAACGGGTCAGGAATGCTCCGGTCTTTCCCGGCGTGTTGAAGCTGTACGGCGCAGTGGTAATCGGGTAGTCCGTGGAGGCGGTGGCCCCTGCCACATAGAGCACACCCTGCTGATCCATCGAGGCGGCAAACGCGAAGTCATCGTCGTCACCACCCAGATAGGTACTGTAGACCGGATTATGGGTAGCCGAGTCGAACTGCATCAGGAAGCAGTCGTACGAGGCGGAATCGCTATGCCACCGCTGATACGCGTCGCTCGTCGTTGGGAAATCGAGCGATGCTGTAATGCCCACCACCCAGCGCTCGCCGTTCGGACCGCACATCACGTCGTAGGCCACTTCGCTCGCAAAGCCCCCGTTCACGCTCGTCACCACCGAGGGACGCCCCTGTGGATCACGGTGTGCCATGTCCATCTCGGTGATGAAGAAATCGGGAGCCTGGACCCTTACCTGGAAGGTGTCGAAGGGAAGGGTCGTGGGGAAGTTGCGCGACTGTGTTTCACCTGTAACGAGCAGACTTCCCGAAGGAGCCACGGAGATTGCGTTGGCGATGTCAAGCTGCGATCCACCCAGCGTGGTGCTATAGTGGAGTGCATCGAGGCTGGGACTGAACAGGGTGACGAACGCATCCTGGCTGGCAGGAGCGCCCGGCGCACGCGGAGCCTGGAGAGCATCGGCCGTGGAGGGGAAGTTGGAGGACCATGTGCCACCAACCACGGCAATCGAGTTATGGTCGGCCGTAAGCGCCAGATCCATTGCCACATCGGTGCTGGTGCCACCCAGATAGGTGCCACTGTAGGTTCCGCTCGAAGGGTCGAGCACCGAGAGGAAGATGTCGGAGTAGTAGGGCGCCGCTGTCGAGGAGTAGCTGGTATCGAATCCGGTTGCCGACACCGGGAAGTCGGCGGATGTGGTTGAGCCGCACACGTAGATGCGCCCGTTCGCATCCATCATGACCTTGTTCGCCTTGTCGTTCCGCGTGCCGCCAAGGAACGTGCCGTACTGCAGGCTGCTTCCGTTCGCGGCAAGGCGCAGCACAAACGCGTCGCTGCTGCCGGCACCGCGATGCACACGCTGGAAACCGTTCGTGGATGTCGGAAAGTCATCGGACTCGGTCTCGCCGCACACGACAAGCTCACCAGTTGCCATATCCAGAGTAAGACCGTTGGCAACGTCGCGTCCAGCACCGCCAATGAACGTGGAGTACTCGATGCCCATCATGGCGGTGTTGATTTTCATCACCACCACATCGGCACCGAGACTGTCGTTATTGAGGGAAGTATCGTAGGAACCGGCAGTTGTAGGATAGAGGATCGAGTAGCTCCAGCCACACACATACGCGCGGCCATCGTTGTTGACGGCAAGCGCGTACGCGCCATCGCGCACACCGCCAGCGAACACACGCGACGAAATCACGGGGTCGATCACCAGCGGCTCCGAACGGTCGTAGGTTCCGACGCTGAAACCCACCGTACCGTTAGCGCCCTGGACAAAACGTGCCTCCACCGGAACACGGACGCTCCCAAGCGTTTGATAGGCGATGGGATGGCGATGCTCCATCTCCCCGTGTGCGGTCGTAATGACCAGATCGCCCTCGCTGTCGACATGGATCCCGCTACCACCTTCGTAGCGCAGCGCGATCTGCGCGGGATCGGCACCGTTGGCAACGATCAGATCATAACGTGGCTGTCCCGACTCCACGCTCAAACGCAGATCGACTCCCTCGTAAAGATCGGAGATCGTCACCCCCTCGTACTCGCGCACGTTGCGCGCCCAGCGTGAGGGATCGTTGCCGAGCAGATAGTTGCGGTAGCCCTCACGTGGACCAACGCCGGCAGCAACGGTGTACGTGTTCGCTCCGGCGAACTCCATGCGCACCGCAGTACCGCGGCGATGATCGCCGCTGTTATCGCGCACGATGTCGTAGATATCGTAGACGATACCGGTACTCCCCACCCAGCAGTTATAGCCCGCACCTTGCAGAAGGAACCGTGCACGGTTGTCCCACTGCCCACGGTTTTCGATGAACGCAGGAGTTTGGCCAGCACGGATATCGTTCAGCAGTGTAGGCGCAGCTCCATCCCTCGATAGATGGTTCTGCGACAGCAGCGGTGTAAGGCAGAGGGGAAGAGCGAGGAGTGCAGAGAGAATCGAAGTCTTCATACAGATCAATGGTATCGTGAAACTCTTCTTCGTAGCTCGTCCATGCTCGTAGTCGAGCATCTCTAGCGCTGCACGGTGAGCGGGAGAATGGCGATGAGGTTGCCGTTCCCGGGCGTGCTCAACCGTGCGCGATAGGTGCCATTGGCAAGCCGCGCGCAATCCAGATAGTTGCTTCGTTGCACCAGATCGTAGTGGGCAACCACAAGACCACTTTCGTCCATGATATCGACAGCAGCACCTGCCAGGTCCGCAGGCAGATCGAAGGTGACGTGGTCGCGGGCAGGGTTGGGGTACATGGCAACCTCACCGGCACGCAGCACGCGCACGGCGGCAACGCCGTTCAGGCTGACAAGGTCGAGTGGCTGGTGAAAGCCCTGCGTGATGATGAGGGGATTTGTTTCGAGCGTCGTGACGATCGGCTCACCAATCGTCCACGAGAGAAGGATTCCCGATGTACTGGCTGTTCCCCCGGCCGAAGCCACCACTTCGTTGGTGATTGCACGCCTCTGCGCAGAAAGTCCCACCACTGCCAGCATCAGCACTACAGGAATTGGAAGTAGTCTCGTCAACAGGTTCATACGTCAAACCTCCGGTGAGATGTGTGCGAGCTGTAAATGGAAGCGGGATTCCTTTCCATCACGACTGCACAAAAAATTGGCGACACTCTACCAGAAGTGTCGCCTATCGTTCGCGCTGAAGCAGTCGCTGGCAGCACGCCTCAGGTGTGGGCGCGCTATTCCCTCAGCAACCAGTCTGCGGCTCGGGGTGGCAACAACGTCTGTAGGATAATTCTCTCCTAGGTCACACTGAGATCAATGAGAGAGGACAGCGCTGAGGGAGACGCCGTACAAGTAGTAGTGGAGGCTCTTCCGCCTTCAATACACCAGCAACTTAGCCCGATCCCCCCTGCGTTGTCTGTGATATAAGTCACACTCTGGCGCAAAATCTTTCTTGGGCCGTGTCGATTTAACCAGATCCATCTCTTTCGATCCTCATCTCATGAATCACACGAGACCCTCGTACGCCGCTACGGAACTTGTGCTCGCACACACAGCGGGGAGAGCAGATGGATTATTCTTCCGCGCCGCAGCTCCACCATTCCTGCGGCTTCCAGAGCGAGCAGGTCGAGACCTCCTCGTTTCAGCAAACTCATGGCAGCGCCTCACAGGAAGGTTCGGATTGGCGTGAAGCGACTCACACAACGAATGACGAGGCAGGACCGTTGCCCATCGTGAATGTTGGCAGACTCCATACCCGCCCATTCGCTGTGCGGCGGTTCGCACACAACAAAACAAGGCTCCTTTCGGACACGAATGACTCGTATCGGAAAGGAGCCTGGGAAGAGCGACGCGCACAACTGACTGCTAGTGTCCGGAGGGAGAGCCTATGAGGTTCGGAGGGGAGAACCTCGTAGAGTCTGGAGGGGAGGACCTATGCGGCAGCAATTACCCCGCTATTATAGAAGGGGAGAAGCAGGATCTGCCCGCGTCGCAATTCAACTTTTCCTTCGGCCGCCATCTCCAGCAGGAGACGCGAGACCACCTCGCGCGACGTTCCAAGTGAACGCGCAATCTCATCGTGGGTCATCGAGACAAACAACGTTCCGTTGTCCGACTGATGATAACGCTGGAGAAATCTCTCCAACCTGACTCGAATCGGCAGGAAGGCCATCTCCTCGATTCGATTGATCAGCGACCGTGTCTTGGAGAGCAGCACTTCGGCAACGAACTGCTGCACCAGCGGCGAACTCTCCTGCACACGCACAAACTCCCGCTTCGGCAACACCCACACCTCTGTATCCTCCATCGTCACCTCTTCTACCGGACTGGGAGCATTTGCCAGCAGGCAAAGGATGCTCATAAAGCAGACCTCACCAGCCGCGACATGCGCTACCGCAATCTCTCGCCCCTCCTGGCTGACACAAAAGGCCTTGATCAGCCCGCTCCGCACATAGATAATTCCACTTGGCGGCTCTCCGCTCCGCATCATTGCGGTGCCGCGCTTTACTTTCATTTCCGAATAATCGCTGTCGGCCGGGAAAAGAAGAGGACGATCATCCGTCGACGTATGGAACTTCAATCGCGGTATATCAAGAAGTTCCATGGCCCCTTCTCTCATCAATTAGGAAAGTATTCCACCGATGTCCAGTCAACGACCGCGTGCCGAATCGTGCTCTAAAACAGACGATGTGCCGCAGGGTGCAGTCCTGAGATCCTATTGGAACGATGGGTATGCAACAGGCAGGACGCTGTCACTCCACGTCGACTCCAACGGCAGCGAGCAGGTCGGTCCATTCGCGCTCAGGAGCGTCACCGTTGCTGTACCTCCAACAACCGGGGTTTCCACCTTGTAATTCCTGACAGCACACTCGCCCGTGGCTGCTGCAAACCGCGTTCCCGCACCCTGTCCGAAACGATTGACGGCCCCGGTGTGGAACACTTGAACAACCGCGGTATGTCCCGGTGCCGGGGAGGAGATAGTGCCGTCGGAAAGCGACTTGAGCACTGAAACTTGATCGATCAACTCCATCAGTTCGGCAGCGGCAACATTGTCTACCGAATCAGCTCCCGAGCCAGAGATCCAGATCGACTCAACAGGAATAGTGAGCGATGTGTTCCCCGACGATCCGCGCAGAACAAGGATCTCCCAGATCTCCTGCGTGTTCTTGAGCTTCTGTGCAAGCGGTGCATCCCCTTCCGGGGTATACGATACCGAAAGGGTATCAACCGGGACCGCTCCGACTTCAGAACAAAAGAACTGCTGTGCACGAGAGACCGAGACCGACAGCAGAAGTGTGCACAGAACAGTGAATGAGCGAAGGATGCGGGACATTGCAGTGCGAGCTTGAAGAGTTGGACGGGTTGGATGACCCGCAACAACCCTGTCCCAACCTCTTCCGGGACAGCATCGTGCGGTGAATGCAAACTGCGGCACCACACGGTTCTTGGCACTACTATAAATTGATGAATTCGCGCCTATAGCGCGAGCCATCGCGTACCTTTCCCCGAAGGGAAGGTAAACCCTGCTCATTCAGCCCAACATTGGCGCTGTTGGCCTGCCTTATTTAACCCTCTGCAATTTCGCCCTTCACCACCTGCCGTGCACTACTGCAAAGTGATGAAAAGTACCCTTGAATGCGAGCTTTCGCGTTACCTATGCTTTTTGGGGGTTTTCACCTTTGGCATGAAGTACTGTGCGAACAGTTCGTTCACGCTGTGAACACCTGTTTTCTGGTAGATCGAACGAAGATGTGTTCGCACCGTTGTGACAGCAATGTGCATGCTCTTCGCAATCATTTCATGGCTGGCCCCGGTAGAAAGGAAGGTGAGCACACGACGTTCCTGCAACGACAGATCGTGCTCCGCCACAACACGGTCCAGAGCCTTCATGTACGCATGATTTGCCGGTTCCAGGTGCCGCATCTGCACAAGGATGTCGGTAAAGAGCAGGGAGAAGAACGAGTCGAGGCTCTCGATCATCTCAATCGTCTGCCGTGAGATGACCGTACGCTCCTGTTCACGCCACAGAATCAGTGTGCCCAGGTACGCGCTGCCGCGGTAATAGTAGGAGTAGAAGATGGGAGGATGATATTCCTCGAGGGGAAACCCCTGAAGACGAATGTTCTTCAGCAGACGCTCGGCCGGTGTGCCGTCCGCTACCTCGCTTGTAATCGGCACCTTCGCGTTGTCAACGTTCTGGATAGTCAACACACCGGGAGTCTGATACGTCTCCGGCGAGACCAGATCACACTTCGCGTTCAGGCTCACCGACACCCGATCAATATCATCGAAGAGTCTGCACAGTGCCGCACCGAACAGATCCCTCCACACGACGACATCGCCAGTGCTCGGCAACGAGTTAAGAAACCCAACAACCTGCTTTATCGTTGGCCCCGCTCCCTTCGCCTGCTGACCAGCAATGTTCCTGTGATGTGGCTTTGTCCCCAACCATGCCGCCACCTGTTCAAGCGAACGAAACGTACCGGAGTTGATATGATCGCGCAGCGATAACAGAAGATGATGGTTGTTCATCCCCTGCCTGTCGACCGTTAGCTGCAGAAGCTTCGCAACGCCACCTTCGGTATACCATTTCCACCATCGCTTCGTTGCCTGATGCGAGACGCCAAGCTTCTCGGCGACCTCACGCAATGTGAGCGCAGGCTCCTCCTTGAGCATGCAAAGCATCGTGATGCGGGCCTGCATCAACGGCTTCGTTTGCTTCTGCTGCAAGCGGCGGAGCGCAGCAAGCGTTTCGAGAACGGGGATTTGACGTCGGCGGGACACTTTACGCTAGTAGTAAGAGTGCCGGAGGAAGGAGAGAGGTCTCATACTTTGGTATGAGATGGGCGAATAATAACTATTGCCGAAGCAGAAACCACTACCCCTCAAAAACAATCCGCCAATCTTCTTCCTATGCAAACTCCAACAGTTCCTATAGGAGAAGCCCAGAATTCAGAGTCAGGTCGAAGCAGAAGCGGCGCATCCAGGTGATGGATGCGCCGCCTCGATCTCTGCCGCCACTCGCGCGGCCGGTGCCTAGCGCTGGACCGTCAGTGTCTGGGTCACACTCTTCCAGTCACCCGAGACCAACTGGTAGTAGTACCGACCCGACGGCAAACGGCTCGCATCCACCGTCAACTCGTACACCCCAGGCTGCTGATGCTCCTGCACCAGCGTCTGGATCGGATTCCCGTTCCCGTCGAACAACACCAGCTGCGTCGCCCCGTCCAACCCCAACGAGTACCGGATCACCG